>Ga0180432_10001229_pt1 | contig 40875 bp, 34 predicted proteins | sample SS_ome_10_FD_132414 | JGI IMG/M metagenome (GOLD analysis project Ga0180432, IMG submission 132414) | Hypersaline lake sediment archaeal communities from the Salton Sea, California, USA - SS_1_MS_2 metaG | ecosystem: Environmental > Aquatic > Non-marine Saline and Alkaline > Hypersaline >... | reverse complement strand
TAACCAATTCGTCACTACCATCTCTTGTCCCTATTATGCCTGGCACAATATAGATATTTTCTCCAGTTCCAACTTGTTTTGCCATTTCGGTTTCCCTAATTCTGTATTTGAGTTTTCGTCGCCGGGGCGGGTTTGCTTTTACCTCACCGCTGTTTTTATTTTCCAGCCATATTTCCTTCTTCTAACTCCTATCTCCTAACTCTTTTCTTTCTAAACATCACCGCACCGAGGCCGAGCGGTAAGAGCATCAGAACTAAGGGCTGTCCTCTTGCACTTCCTGTTGAGCAACCGCAGCCTGTGGCGTTGTGTTCTTTTGGTAGGTATGAATACCTATAATTATGGCCGCCGATATTAAAAGCAACCGTATCGGTGTAGCCAGATTAAGGTCTTCAGAGCCAACCGTTTTGTCAATAAAGATAAGCAATAATGCGATAACGAATAAAATCCCTGCCGCTACTAACATTTTTTCTCTCCTAAAAAATTGCATAGATTCCACCAGTTAAGATTTTGCAAACTTAATTTGTTTTCCGCCACTGTCATTATCTCCCATCCTATCATTTGTACTAAAAAAACCAAAAGACGATAAAATTATAACCCTCTCTCCACACCCCGTCAAACCATTTTCCAACTTTTCTTTGTTTTATATCTGGAATTACGTATTTATACTTATTATTTTAACTTCTCAGTTCGAAGCTGTACTGCCTGCGGTTCGGGCTTCGCCCTCATCGCGGCCAATTTTTTCTATACGCTACACGCTAACCGCTACCCGCTGTACGCTATACGCTAATTCCCGTCAAACCAAAAAATTCAATACTCTACTGTTCACCCATCTACTCTCAACAGATTCGATGTTCGATGTTCGATGTTCATAGTTCGAAGTTAAATTTCTTCGTGTCGAAGCCTGTCCGCCGTAGCCTTGGCGAAGCCGGATCTGCGGCTATACTTTTCTGCGTAATCTGCGAAATCCGTGATTAATTTTATTCGTGTTTTTTGTGCCTTTTCACGGCTATTATTTTCTTCTGCTGCCTGTTATTTACGTGCCTAAGGCACCGCTATTTATGTGCTTATAAAGCACCTTTTTAGCCCAGTTATGGATTTTGGATTTAAAACTTGGGCTAATCCTGAGCCTGCCTGTGCTGAGTATCATCGAAGTGCCGAAGGGTTTGCACTTTTCTTCTTACCCATTTCACCCATTCACCCCAATTAAAACCTGCATCGCAAAGCGATTTCAACCAATAATCAATAATCCATAATCAATAATCAATTAAAAGGCTCCTGTCTTCTTTCTTTCGTGTTAATCAAATCGATTTGTCAGCTTAATAAATAGTTGCATTTATAATAATGCAACTGTGGACAAAGGTAAATCTCTGTGTCGAAAGCTTGCTTTTAGAGCAGAGTTTACCGAGAACACCAAAGCTGACCAAATATTCGTTTTCTTCGCGTCCTTCGTGCCTTTCGTGGTAAATAAACCTTAATTTAGATATTTAATCTTCTTTTCTTCGTTTCCTTCTTTTCCTTCGTGGTGAATAAGCCTTAATTTTGATATTTAATCTCTTTTTCTTCGTGTCCTTCTTTTTCTTCGTGGTGAATAATTGATTTCTTCATGTTTTTAGAATCATTTGCGCAGGTATTAATGTGCTAGTTGGAATTTTCTCAAATTTTTTTTACCTCTTACCACATAACAACTTACAAATTTTGACTATACAAAATCACCCGAATTTTCGCACCAAATGCGCAGGTTCGTCTAATTATGGGGAGACCTGTTTTTTAAACCCCTGAGTATAGTGCTCACGATTGAATTTTTACGTTTGTTCGCGGGCAAGTAGCATTAAAACTAAGTTACAATCCCCGACGCGTGAATTTATTACCCTGAAGGGTAGGATAAGTTGAAATGACCACCAAACATCAAATCACGAGCCCCGAGATGCGATATTTGAGATACAAGCCACAATCCATGAGCCGCGAACCAGTTAACCACCTGCCCCACTCGCCTCTAACCCTGACCCCCTCACCTCTAACCCTAACCCCCTTATCGCCTACGCTACACCCCTCGCCGCTCTTCATAAAGCTTGCTGCTGCTCTTGCTTTCTGGACATATTTTACCCACCTTGTCCTTATTTCCATTCGTCCCGGCCAGGCCGAATCCCCCAGCGCACAAAAATACTCTTTTATGCAAAACAAACCCAATTTCCCCCGTTTTTGCGCCAAAAACTCACCTTTACAAGAAAAACAAACCCAATTCAAACCCAATCAAACCCAATTTTTCGCGCTTTTTATCTTACCCTTTTTACCCATTCACCCCTTCTTACTCCTGTTCAACTCTCTCTTATCTTCCCCACTTCTGCCAATGTATACCGCTCCTGTCCTCGAATATCTTAAATTCATCCTCCGGACAGTCATACAAATACCTGACAGTACAACAGGCAAACGCCATCGCAAGTCTTTTAACTGCAATATCTTCGCCGCGGTTCTCAACTTCGAAACCGACCTTAATAGTCTTACTTTCCCCCCCTGCAGGCCAAACTTGCCCCCCTCCCTTCGTTTCCAGCAGAACCGCCCTGCCGTTCAAAAAACCATTAACATAACCCTCTTGAGGCATCTGCCTGAGCTGATAATCATCAATATCCACATAAAGAACCATATCCGCCCCAAGTGCTTTACCCACTTCTGCTTTTGATAGCTGTGCAAAATCGCCCCTGCTGGTTCTAAAATTCGACAATTCACTATAATCAATCAGCATTTCCGGCTCAATTTTTATCCGCCGTACAATATCCCGGTTCATCGCATCCGTAATATAATAACGCAGGTTCGTCCCGGCATTCAGATAAACCGGCTGCTCAACAAGCACTAATATCTTCTGTTCTATATGTTCTGTAAGGTCATATTCCGCTTCTATTTTCTTTTCGTGCCGTGTCTTCGTACCTAATATACCGGGTAACTGGCAGCCACCGCTAATCATCGCCGCACTCAATATATACAAAACTGTCAAATTTTTCATTTTACCTGCCAAAATCTATTTTGCGTTTTTTGGTTTTTTTTACTCGCTTTTTAATCCAATAATCAACTTTTTTCTGCCAGTGCACGTGCTAACGTAACCGCCCAGCCGGTACTGTCTGCCCTGCCTGCCCCATAGGGGAGATTGTCGAAGACAGTATCATCGAAGTGTCGAACGGCTCAGTAATCAACTTTTTTCTGCCAGTGCACGTGCTAACGTAACCGCCCAGCCAGCGGCTACAATAATTAACAACGACAGAATTATGTATTTTACTTTAATTTCATTGAAAAAACGACTAATAAAATTGGGATATAGCCCCAATACTACTATAAGTAATGCTAATAATCCTATCACCACCAGAACACAGCAGAAAAAAGCCGCCGCCGGCTGAATATAAAACGCCTCAAAAATTTTACCCTTAGCAAAAGTAATAGTTGATGTAGTCATTGAGCAGGTCGGACAGGTAAGGCCGTATCTTTGTTTAACGCCACAGGGTTCAATCCAACGGCCAAGGTTTATCTTCCCCGTTGCGGCTAGTCGAAAAACGCCAAAAAAAGCGGCTACTGCCAATAAAACAAGACCTGCCAGGAGTCTTTGCCGGGCTGTTGCTTTGTGGAAAATTTTCGTTTTATTTATCTGTTGGCTTGTCTGCATAACTTCGTTAAAATAAGCAATTCTAATAATGTTGTCAACCTCAAAGAAAGGCACAATTATGCCATTAGACCAGATAGAACTAAGAAAGATTCTCGAAACCACAATCGTAGCCGCGCGGTTAGCCGGGCAGCGTGCGATGGAAGAACTTAACTATGTTAAGGCCACGATAAAAAACGATAATGAGCTGGTAACACAGGCTGATGCACGATGCCAGCAAATAATCATCAACCGAATTAAAGAGACATATCCAGACCATGGGTTTATCGCCGAGGAAGGCGAAAAGGGAAATATATTTAAGCAGGCGCCCCGCGGGGCCGAGCAAATCTGGTGGGTCATCGACCCGATAGACGGAACCAACAATTATGCGCACCAGATGCTATGCTTTGTGGTCAGTATCGGTGTGATGTACGAAGGTAAGCCGGTTGTCGGCGTTATCTTCGAGCCGGCCACGGATTCAATGTTCACGGCTGTTAAAGGCGGTGAAGCACAACTTAACAGCAGGCGAATAAATGTTAGTGAAGAGAAAATAGAAAAAGTTTCGAGCGTTGGTCTTGACAGCAATTTTGAAACTGAGCTGCCGGGCTGGGCGTGCGAAATTATGAAACGAACAAGATACCGCAATTTAGGTGCAACCGCCCTGCAATTAGCATACGTAGCAAAGGGAAGTTTTATTGCCACCATTAATTCTCATCAGAAATTGTGGGACATAGCGGCCGGTACGGTGATTGCAGAGGCCGCAGGCGCTGTAGTAACCGATTGGCAAGGCGGCAAAATCTTTCCGGTTGATTTGGACAGTTATGAAGGCGGAAAATTGCCGATATTTGCAGCTAACAAAAAAGTACACGCAGAAATTTTAGAACTTCTGAAATCCTGACCACACAATCAGCATATCAGATGGGGACTTTTATTTTTGTTAATCTTCTTCTGTGTCTTTTTCTTATAAAGACCAAAGCACTAAGGCCGAGAAGACAAATCGTCGAGGGCTCCGGTACAGGGTTTGTGTATGGCCCAAGTCCGGGGTCATATTGTTCCAGCCAGGTTTCATCATCGGGCGGGACCCATGGCTCGCCGGGTATACCCCTCCAGGCAGCATCATGTATCATGGTCTGGTCATCGAAAACAGCCACATCCTGATATACAGGGTAATTGGCATCAAAACCCGCAGCAGCAGTATCCCACTGGTAAAAAAGGTTGAAGCTGAATAAGTCGATTTCACTGGATGTATTGTTAGTAAGCCTGGGGCCGTAGAGATAGGCGGTCTTTTCATCCGTCGATATAGCCGTCTGCCACCCTTCTGCTGTATAATCAAACCAAATAGTACTTGTCCACTCCGGCTCCTTTTCAAATAACAAGCCTGTGGGAATAGTCGGGATATCCGGGATATAATGTACAAGGCATGTGAAAGATTCGCCAGGCCCCAGAGCCATTTTCCACTCCTCATTAGCATCCACAATGGTGGCCTGAGCAACTGAAGCAAGAACAAGCAATGATGCTGCGACTAACAAAAAAAATCTCATCGAGTTTTTCTCCACCACTTCTCCGAACAAAGATATATAAATATATCACGAAAAAGGGTATTATATGCGCGACTTTAGGGCGCAATACACAACACATTCGATGAGTTTTCTTCCCCAAAACTATCAAATCAACTAATTATATTATAGGACTTTTGAGTCAGGTGTCAATAAAAAAACCTTCTAAAAAAAGAAAATTTTATTATAACCGTAACATCTTATCCGGCAAGAACATACGAAAACGCCAAATATATCATCTCGGGTCAGGAACCGGATGCAAAGCAACAATTTTAACTTTACCTGCCGGCCCACCGGCCTGGCTTCTATCGAATATTGCTATAACTCTCTTCTGGGGGCCATCGACGCCGACACGAACGAGTATATAGGCGGTAAAGACATCACTTCGGACAGTAACAAGGTTGCTGATTCGCGAGAAGATTAAATCACGCTCTTCAAAATCGTCCGGAGCACCATCATTCGCGGTCAGGTCGGGAAATCCAAACTGGTCAACAAAGTCACGAGAATAGTAATTAATATAATTAACCAAGCAAGGGTCAGCATCATCAATAACATTATTTAATTCACCAATGCTTTCAAAAGCTGCGTTCGTATCCCGATAATCCACTATCTTCTGAGCAAGTTGCGGGCGGACCCAGGGCAGTTGTGCGATTACGAACCAGGGGGCAGTGTTGATATTAATCCGGCCTTTTATTCTTGTTTCAGTCGGGTCAGATATATGGCCGGCCGGGTCCATTACTGTCAGATAATTAAATATGTGCTGATAAGCCGGAACAGCTAAATTGAGTCTCACATCGGCCTCGAACTCGTTGTTGTACCCAATAATATCAGGAGGGTATACCCCAAGGCTGGAAGAATAGACAGCTTTTCGGAAGACCTTTCCTATATCGCCGATGCCGGTAAACGGTTGATTTTCCGGATGTGCCTGAATCTTATACGTGCTGCCATCAACGAAGTTGTTAAAACTGCCGAGCGTCTCATTATTTTCAATAAAATCTTCATCCCACAAACGCCTTATGCATTTGTGTCGGGTAATATCCCTCTGAAAACTGTGAACATTAGCATCCATTACCCACCACCGGGTGTCATTGGGTTCATGGACATTTACGGAATCAACTGTAATCCAATCAGAGCCAGCAAGACGCTGAAGCTCTATTTTCGTAAGCGGGTCAAAAACAACGGTGCTGGGAGGTAAATTCGGCTCATATTGACACAAACGTGGTAGATTTGGGTCATAATCAACAATCTGCCAATCCACATACCCCTTTATAGGAGCGCATGGGTCTTCGAAGAGTATTACATGAAATCGCTTATTGCCCGACCAGTCAATTGGAACCGGACTGCCGGCGTAGCTTTCAATTGCAAGCCGCCATTGGGTCGGGTCGGGATAAACATCCGACTCATAGGGCTTGTGGAGTTCTATAGCGTACGACTTACGGATAGTAAAACTGATTGGAGCGGTCGGAAAGCCGGTGAGTTTCAGGAACCTGTGTGCCAGTTCGGAAATATAAACACAGGGCTGTTCAAAGCCGTAATGACCATTGTAAACGCTAACGCAGGGATCGCTGTCGCGGAAATCCTTGATATTGACGGCCAATTGGGCAGCGACGGAATCATCAACAAAACCAGCATCGGCAAAACCCATCCTTATGTGATTATATAAATCAGTAATGACGTTAGGGTCATTGGGAACTGTCCCGTTGACATTTAACATTCTGCCGCTGTTCGGGATGGAGGGGTTTTTGCTATCCGGAGTAATTATCCTGTCCATATTGTAGGTGGTTGATATGTGGCGAAATGCGTAATAATTAGGATCAGACGGATCGAGATTTGGGTCAAGAATGCTGGGAACAAAGCATGCCCTCTTAAACCACTTGTCGAGTTCTTGTCCTCCAGATGTTACAGGAGTGGAGAGAATGGCTTTTCTAAATTCACCACCCCAGCCTTCCAATCGAGTGTCAATACCTTCGTGGTTAAGTAAGAATCTATTTCGCATTTCCAGTTCATCGTCAATACCAAACGGCGTATACGGCATAAGCAGTTGACCGTATCTCCAAATAACATTTTGCTCATACAAAGCTAAATTTAACGGGTCAACACCAATACCATTATTACATCTTGCATTTCTTAAATCAGTCTCATCTGCAAAATCATACGAGCAATATCCCGGTCTCCAGGACAAGGCCATAAGGTTGACTTGCATCTGGCTTGAGCCGTCGATTCTTCCAATGGGTTCATTGGGGTCGAATTTGTAAGCGGTGTTGACGTTTAACATACCGCCGTTATCGATGAGTCTGATGGCTGCGAAAACAGGTTTTCCCCTGCTGGTATTATCGTTAAGCTTAATCCATATTGAATCTGCAACGCCGTCACCATCTGCATCAGCTAATGGACTGCTAAGGTCAATTCTATCGTGCTCGCCAACAATACGTGCCGGCACATCATTGGGACTGATGATGTAGCCTGTAACATCACTTATCTGTCGCCAGAAGCCCGATTCGTTCGGCTCAAGAGATGCCAGAAAGGCGTTACAGGGGTCGGGATAGTCATAATACTCCTGATTAGGGTCATTACCGGGGACATCGAGGGCAAGCTGCTGGGATATTTCGGCTACGACAGATTCGAGAGCGAACTGGAGCTCCTTATTTTCGGTTACGGCCGACGTTGCGATTTTATCGACGCGTGCGACCATAAGGAACACGGTGCCGATTAATGCCAGCAGGGCCGTCAGTACCACCGCCAGAATAAGGGCCGAAGCGGAGCGAGTTTTTTTTTCAGAAAGTTTTGTCTTTTCCATTTTCATCCCTGACTGTTTTCACAGCTAAAAACTAATTATCCAAATAAACTATGTGCGTAAATTCCCTGCCGTTTTTTATAATTCCTTTCGAATCGTACAGCATAAAAGTGAACTTCAACGCCCGCGGATAAAATCCTGATTCAAAATTTTTAACAACAGGTATCTCAGCGTATGAAACATCTTTGACAAAATACCAAGGAGAAGTATCTATGAGGCTTGGATTTAAAATATTAAAATAAACACCAAACCAATCAGGATGTGTTAACCATTGGTCAAAATGTGGAGTCTCCGGAAACCAGCGGAATTCCGACGGGGCAACGACAGGATAAGGGTATGCCCATTGTATTGCAAAGCTGCCGATGCCCTCGCACATTAACTTATGAAATGTGTCCGGGTCCTGTTTATCAATCTCGGGCCGCTTATAAAAACAGGTATTAACAACAATTCCATATTCATCAATAGGTATTGTTTTCCACCGGGCTAATGATAATCTGTCATATTCATAAACTTCATTAAGGTTACCCGAACCTGAAATGCAGTCAAAGCTTGTCTGAATATCTGCTGCAACAGGCCACTGAACCAGTGCTGTATCAGCGCTTAATATATGCCGGCGTCTGGCAAGCAGCCGCTGCCTTTCGTCATCAATTTCCCATGGCTTTTTCATATTACCATAGAAGGGGTCCCGGCTTTGTGCCTGGGAGTAATGAATTCTGGCAACGTTGCCGACTAACGGGCTTCCGTTGTATAATTGTGTTGACTGGAAATCGCCGGCGGCGAAGAACATAATCTGGTCGAACCGATTATTTTCAATAAAATTGGCGTCATTTCGGAACCATATTAAAAGGGGTGCATCTTTTTGCAGGCCTTTGAAATCCCTGTTCAACTGGTCGGTAATGGCGCGGAACTTCTGCATAATCTCGGCGCTGGCCGCCGAGGTTCGGTGAGCATCGATACTGACGTTGAAAATCACGCTTGCAAACGATATCACCATAGTCAGAAGTGTGATAGAGACGACAAGCTCAATCAGGGTAAAGGCCTTTTTCGTGGCTCGTGACTCACGGCTCGTGATTCGTGGTTTGAATTTCATAATTCGTACTCTATGAACCATGAACTAAATACTCTCTAAAATCTTATTTCTTTCTGATATACAGCGATGCAGGGGTATCTTCCGCCGCCGATGGGCGGCGGAACAACCCACACATTGTCACTTACGCCCAGCCAATCGCCGTCAAGCAAAATCGTATCGTCATCAGGGGACGGATAGCGCTCCATTACCCGATATATACGGCCGGTGGCATTGTCCAAAATCCGGCAGCCATCATTGATAAATTTTCTTTCCTGGGGCCGAAATATATGAATCACATTTGGTTTGGCAATGTCTGGAACAACCTCAACGTTTACCGGTCTTGGCCAGTTAACTGCATTCGCTCCAGAGAAATCAACTACCCTACCATAATCGAGGTCGCTCGGTATCAAAGTCATATCGGGGGTGTAGTATCGAAGATTTGGGCCGGTCTTTCTGCAGATAAAAACGGCTACCTGAACAAGGCCGGGGCCTGTGAGTCTGCAAAGCGCAGAGAAGCAATAATGTTTTTGCGATACGCCGGTATCGGTCGAAGGATACAAAAACTCGTACGGCGGAACGGCCAGAGAAGATACTTCATTAAAGTCAACACAATCGGCCAATCCTGGGAAATTGGGTGAGGAAACGTCAACACCATAGAGCCTAACTTTTGCAAAGGCCTCATCGGCGACGACCGCTGCTATGGTGCGTTCGGTCGAGACTGTTGTAAAATGGATGGCGACCGGGAAGACGCCGGCAATAAAAACCATGCCGACAGACAGCACACCGACCGCCAGCAGCATCTCGGTAAGAGAAAAACCGGAATTTCGCTTTTTATAACTCATCGCTCAATAATCGTCCCCGTGTAGGGGTTTATACAAACCATTCCTTCAAAAGCCAGGCGGTTTAAATAATCCGTCCACGCCCTGCCCATATTATAGGCCTGTTTGAACTTTTCGGTTTCGTAGATAATGAAACTGTTTCGACTCGGCTCCGGCCCCAAACCACCCTCTGGGGGAGGGTTAAAATAATCATCTTGATAAAACCTTCCGATTCCAGCAACGACATTATTTACTGTATTGAATACATCATCCGTGCTACTATCATCAGTTCGACCGTCTCTGTTTCTTATTCGAATTCCATGGATTACCACTTTTCCACTCGGAGAGAAAATGATGGAAAATGTGGTCGTATCCGCAAGTTCAAGTTCATTATCAATTCGGTTGTTGCCGCCGAGCAACGGATCATCGAGTCGAATTTGCTGCGTTGGATTTGCCGGATTCTGCACTTTGCGACCAATCACGATCGTAAAATCCATAACGCCGATTGATTCGGGTAGTTTTATCGGCTGAAGGTTATCAACTGCCCGGAAAAAATATGCTCCGATTTTCGGGTCGTTCACAATGAAAATCATATATTGAGAAGCGTTTAGCGGATTGTTGGGGTCGTCGGGATTATAAGCTTTTTGAAAGCGAACGCCGGCGTAGTGCTGTTCTTTGGCAGCGATGCCGCGAGCGGTTGACAAAGCTGCGCTTATCATACATCTTGTGCTGCCGGCGGTCTCGAAGGAGCCAATCAAAGCCTTTACGGCGGGCATTGCCAGGACAGCAAGCAGCGCTACGATGGAAACGACAACCGTCATCTCCATCAGTGATACGCCGGATTGTCCTAATTTTCGTTTCATTATTTATCTCAGCCACAAGGGCATAAGGTTACCGGGTTTTTAATCCTTGCTGCTTATATCATCAGCGGTGCCGAATGTTTTGTCCGGCCCGGCCGACGTAATTACAGGAAATGTCCTTTTGTAATAAGGCGTAACTGGGAACACTTCTTCATTGTAATAATCATAATGCAGAGTCGTGCCCCAGGGGTCGATTACCCTCAGCAGCAGATATTCCCTTCCATCGATTGTAACTTTCATTTTGTTACCATAGTCATCCTCATCGGTTACTAATGAACGGTCGATTTTATCCAAAGTCTTTTTGCTCTGCGGGACCTTGCCGAGGAAAAAATACAGCACTTCGCAGCCGGAATATTCGGGTTTGTAGTTAAAAGCTGTCGAGCCTGACAAATCCGTAATCAATACATTTGCCGGCGGAAGCAATCCAAATGCAGCCTCCAGCGTAGTTTCAATACTAATCGGGCCAGCCGGTGGGAAACCGTTGCAGTCGAGCGGAAAATCAAAATCGGAATAATCTATAATTGAATTATTATAGCGGTATCCGAAATCGGCGAACTGCTGCAGTGCGGCGGTAAGGGTTGCGATGGTGTTTTCGGTAAGCTGCCGGTCGCTCTGGTTGCGGATGTGCGTTGCGGTGGTGATTACGAGCGAGGCCAGAACAACTATTACAGCTACAACAACCAGCATCTCCGTAAGTGTTACGCCGATTTTGTTTTTGTAAGTCTTCATAGCATTTCGCTAACTAAAATGTGCGAGGGCCGGGCGTTGGTTTTAAAAGTTTGTAATATCGTCAGCCGTTCCATACTCGCCGTCCGCCCCTGCTGAAATTAATATGTAAGAATCCGGCCTGTAGGGCCAGGGCATTACGGGTGTTGACGCCTTCGGATCTGCAATATATTCGTAGAAGTTCTGATACGTACCAGAGGCAACGCCAAGCTTATGCCATAAAACACCTTTTTTCAAAGGCGGCAGTTTGGGGAATTGCGCTGTATTTATAAACGGCAGATTGTCGTAAACATCGTAAATCAGGTGTTTTGTACCTACTAAACTGCGGTCGAGAGTTTTGCTGAGCGTATTTGCCCTGTAATAGAGAATCGGCGTTCCGGCCAGAAATCTTTCAGTTTCACCATTAGGCAGAGTTAAAGTTATTCTCTTTACGCCGAATGCATCACAAATAACATAGGTATTCCACGCAAGCGGTATAGGTTCATCATACAATCCATCCTTAATTCCGGTAGCCGGGTTTTTGCCGACTCTATAGGCATTGGCCGAGCCAAGCTCCAGGTAAGGCCCCCTTCTTTCGTGCAAAGTGGCATCTCCACGAACCTTATCAGGGTCATATGACCACTCTCCAGTGTTTCTATCGTATCCATCGGGTCTCCATGCGGATTTGGGGTGAAAGCCCATCAGGTCCCAGCCCAGAAGTGCCTCGGCGAGTTTTTGAGCACCACAGTAATCACCATTTCCCCCAGGAACAACAGAAGGAATATTCCAACTTGATTCGGGATAATCGCCATAGTCATTCCTAAAGGCCGTCAATGCCATTTCGATTGCTGTAATCTGTGCTTTTTGCTTTGCCTCTTTGGCCATAGTGTTGACCATATTCAACGCAGGTATGAGCAGGCCGACCAAAAGCGCTATTATCCCGATAACCGTTAACAGCTCAATCATCGTAAAACCATACTTTTTACGTTCCATAGCAATTGTCCTTTGCCTTTTTATTTATCTTTTATAACCCGTACAACCAGCTTTTTCCGAGCCATTCATCAGCCATTATCAAAACATCTTTATAGTCAACCATTTGTGAGCAGTCGATGTCACCTCTGATGCAGTCTGCAGTACTCTTGAAATCGCTGCTTAAGATTGCAAAATCGCGCCAATCGACAGTACCGTCATCGTTAAGGTCTGCTTCGGGCAGCCCCGGTGGGAAGCGGTTCTCGCCAAACCAGCCGTTCACATCACTGCATTTAAGCCAGTACTCAGTAAAAGCGCCCAAATCAAACCTATCAATAATGGCTTTATCAACCCATACTAAATCGTATCTCTCGTTTGGATTTTCTATGAGCCAAAGTCTTGCCAGCAGGGCAAAATCACGTGAATCTACGATACAGTCCTGATTGAGGTCTTCCGGCAGATACCCAAAGCCCCGACAGTAAGTATCGAAGCTGATAAAATCCCACCTGGCCAGGTATTCATCAAAAGCATAAGCCTCGTCTATGTTCACTTTTAAGCACAGCGAAAGTGTATGTAAATTGGTGTCGTTTATATCAATATCATTGACCTCAACGTGGTATAGGCCGGCATCGTTCGGCTCCATAGTATTCGAATCCCAGATAATATCGTTGCCGTCAATTATCATAATTGCGCTGCGCTTACCCTCCGGCCAGGCGCCGCCCGCAACGGTAACCAACTTTACATCGAAAATAATCTCGTTAACATCCTTCAGGTAAACCTGCTGAGAGACCATTGCTTTTTCGCCTTTACTAAACTCTCCAAATCCGGAATAAAGGGTCAGGCAATTACTATCACCTCCATTATAACCATGGCTTGACCATTCCGTCCCAACCCATCCGTTAAACTTTCCCGACGGAATATTAACGTCGCACCATCGCTTGGGCGCTTCTGCCGTAATATCAGCTATCTGATGACCGTTATTTTCGAAACTACCATTCATAATCATACTAACGCCTGCCAGCGTCCTATGTGCCGAAGGCACCAAAACAAGCACCAATGCGGTCAATATTACTCTTTTCATCTTTCGCTAGCTCCATCCATCAAGCATTCACCATTAATCGTCTGTTCCATGCGACCCTTTGCCGACAGTCATAAAAAGATAACAGCAAGGGACTCATTGTAATTTCGCCTTATGGTTTAATTGCCAAAATTGTAAATATCATCCTCTGTACCATACTCACCATCAACTCCCGCAGAGAGAAGGATATAGGAATCCGGTCTGTAAGGCCTGCCAGTAGCTATCTTAATATTGGGATTTTTTGTCTTCTCATAAAATAAAGCGGGCCCGGTAGCAGGGACACCAAAAGGATGTTGCTTTGAAGTATCCCAGGGTAAACCCAGTGTGATTAAGTCAATGTTGTCCTTGTAATCATAAATGTTATCGTCAAACACTGGCAAAGTAATATCGTGTCCATAAGCCGAAATATCCGCCTTGTAGTAAAGTACAGGCATGCCAATTTTCGAAGGCCCCTCGGTGCCTTTGTTTGCTACACGTGCATATTCATCACACAGAACAAATCTATATCTATTAAAGGGCGCCACTCCCGGCCCCCACAGATCCTGCAGTATGTAGGCATTAGCACGGTCGATCGGCAGATATGGCCCTTTTCTGGCTTCTATATTCGCTGGAATCGGGTCATCAGCTGGATCTAATGGGTCGAAATCATAGAGTAAAGTGGGTGTAGCAGCACCATCAGTCAAATCAGCCCTGAAGGCTGAATCAGGATGGAAGCCCAGCAAATCCTGCCCTACCAGAGCTTCGGTAAGTTTCATCGCCCCGCAATATTCCACAGGTGTGGCAGCGTCATCAAACTGATCTGAGGGCGGATAATCCTCATACACGGTTCTGAAAAGCTCCAGCGCAACATCGATGCTGTGAAACTGGTTTTTCTGGTTTACCGTCTTTGCATAGATTTTGGCCTTGTTCATGGCCGGTACAAGCAGACCGAGCAGAATTACAATAATGCTCATAACGGTCAGCAGTTCGATAATGGTAAACGCGGTTTCTTTTCCGGTTTTTTTTGTTGTCGTTTTCATTTAATTCTCCTTTTTCCAACTTAGATAATTTTGTTAGTTTACTTTCCAATTACAATTTATTATTAACTTGAACCCAGGGCGGAAATAACCTGAATCATCGGCAGAAATATTGACAGCACGATAAGCATAACAACACCGCCGAGGACGAGAATCATAATCGGCTCAAGCAGTGACATTAAGGAGGCCACCAGGACGTCCACCTGGTCATCGTAGTTGTCTGCTACTTTCAAAAGCATTTTGTCCAGGTCTCCGGTTTCCTCGCCTACAGCGACCATATTGGTAACAATGGAGTCAACCGTTTTGGATTTTCCCAAAGGCGCGGCGAAGGTATCGCCCTGTCTGATTGAATTGTGCACTTTGTTCAGCATATTGGTATAGACTTCGTTTCCTGCGGTTTCACTGGTAACATTAATTGCATCGAGAATCGGCACACCGGCGCCAATCAATGTTCCCAATGTTCTTGTCCAGCGAGTAATCGCTATCTTGCCGCTAAGGCCACCAATTATCGGCAGTTTCAATCTTACGCTGTCCAGAACAAGTCTTCCGACGCGAAACTGCCTTACCAATTTAAGCACAATAATTATTCCTATAGGCACAGCCAGAAGGATGGCCCAGCCGAAACGGTATGCTATCCAGTCACTGGTTGCAAGGACTCCAGCGGTCAACTTGTTCATCTCCGCACCTTCGAGCATTTCCTGCAGTACTGTAATGAACTTCGGTATGACGAATTTCATCAATCCCAGAAGCATCAAAAATGCCGCACCCAATACCACAATCGGATAAACCATCGCACTTTTAACCTTCGATTTAAGTTTTTGCGCCTTTTCCATAAAATCAGAGATACGTGACAATATCAAATCCAGCACACCTCCTGTTTCACCTGCAGCAACCATACCTACAAACAGTCGGTCAAAAGCACGGGGAAATCTTGCCATCGCTTCGGAAAGCGTTGAGCCACCCTCGATGTCATCAGCTACATAACCGATGACCCTTTTAAATGTGCCCGACCTTTGCTGCTCCTGGAGAATCCTGAGCGAACGCAGAATTGGAAGACCTGCATCCTGAAGGGTTGAAAGTTGACGCGCAAACTGTGTTAAAAGCTTGATTTTAACCCTCCCACCGGCACCTCGCCGGGATTTTGGCCTGGCAGCAGCTTTGGCGCCAGCCTTCTTCTTAGCACCGCGGACGCGAACCTTTGTGGGAAAATAACCCAGATTGCGTATCTTGCTTATTGCCTCCTGCTGACTCAGGGCCTCTACTTCATCCTTTATTTCAACCCCTTGTGAGTCCATCGCAACATATTGAAAAACAGGCATTCTTAACACCTCCTTTCAATTTAAAATTACCTATTAAAACTTCCTTAATCACACATTATTCCATTCGTTCGGCGATAGTTTCTTTTATCACCTCATCTACTGTGGTAACACCGTCATAAATCGCCGCCAAACCATTATCACGAAGCAATGTCATACCGGCTTTCTGTGCGGCATTACGTAAAAGATTCGTCGAGGCCTGCTCCATAACCAATTCACGCAGCTCATCATTGAATACCATAATCTCAAAAAGGGCAATTCGGCCCCTATAGCCGGTATTATTGCACCTGCTACACCCTCGCCCATAATAGAACTTCTTGCCATTGAGCTTGTCCGGCTTAAGCCCCAGTTCTATTAGCTGAACCTCGGTGGGTTCGTAGGGTGTTTTACACTTGTTACAAATTCTCCTGACCAACCTCTGTGCCACGATACCTTCAAGAGTAGCAGTAATAAGAAACGGCTCAATGCCTAAATCCAGCAGTCGGGCTATCGAACTTGGTGCATCATTTGTGTGCAAAGTGGTAAAGACCAGGTGGCCTGTAAGAGACGCCTGCGCTGCAATCTGTCCTGTCTCAAGGTCACGAATCTCACCAACCATGACTATGTCAGGGTCCTGACGCAAAATCGACCTAAGACACCTTGCAAAGGTAAGACCAATATCAGTTTTCATCTGTACCTGAACAATCCCGTCAATATCATATTCAACAGGGTCTTCAGTTGTAATTACTTTTCTTTCGATGCTGTTAAGCTCAGTTAAGGCTGCGTAAAGGGTTGTGGTTTTGCCGCAGCCGGTCGGGCCGGTAACAATCACAATACCATTAGGTTTGCGAATGAGCTGGCGAACTGTTTCAAGGTCATACGGTCTAAAACCTAACTTCTCCAGTTCAAGACTCACCTGACTTCTGTCCAGAACACGCAGCACAACACTCTCGCCGAACATCGTCGGCAGAACACTGACACGCAGGTCAACAGGATTGCCCTGGACGGTCAGCGATATTCGGCCATCCTGCGGTAAACGCCGCTCGGCAATGTCGAGATCGGCCATAACTTTTATTCGTGAACTAAGTGCCGCAGCGATATGCTTTGGCGGGGGAATCATTTCATAAAGCACACCATCGATGCGGTAACGCATCTTGTATTCATTTTCAAAAGGTTCGAAATGTATATCCGATGCCTTATCACGAATCGCCTGAAGCAAAACGAGGTTCAGTAATTTTTTTACAGGGTTCGACTCGGACAGTTCCTTCAATTCATCAAGGTCGATGCTTTGGTTTCTGCCTTCAAATTCTGCGAGCATCTTGTCATCCTGTATTTCATCTATCAGCTCATTTATACCTTCCTGTCCTTCCTGTTCCTCATAATATTTGTTTAAAGCGTTTTCGAGCGATTCAGAGTCGGTCATCTTTGCTGTAACGGTAAAACCAGTAAGGGTGCTTAAGTCATCAGTTGCCCTAAAATTATCGGAATTATCAATCGCAACAACCAGTTCATTCTTGTTCTTGTTATATTCGATTGGAATAATGTGATATGTCTTTGCCATCTGGGCAGGCACATTTTCTATTATATCAGGTGCAATATTTATGTCATTTATGTTTATATATTCCAATCCTCGCTGAGCAGCCAAAGCTATCTGTAGTTGGTTTTCATCAATCAACCCAAATTCAAGGAAAAACTGGCCTATTTTTATCGATCCTCCCTTCTGTTTTTGGATGTTTAGACACTCATGGACCTTCTCTCGTGTCAGAAGACCCATTTTTATGAGTATCCGGCCGAGTGTCCTTCCTCTTAATTGTTCAACGTCGGGTATCTTTTCCATCAGTCGTTTTCCCCTATAACTAATATAACTTAGTCAATTTTACACAGTCTTATTATATAACATTAACGCCTTTGTGGCAAGTAAATTAGCGTTTGGACACTTAGTTAATGGGACTTGTATACACCCCCTATTTTAACATCTGTGCGCCCGATAATGAGTCAGAATTCAAGCTTTTTGCTTAATCATTAATTCTGGCCTATCAGAAATAAAAAATACCAGCAATTTTTTTTGCTGGTATTTTGCAAAATTCACAATGACTGTTACAATTATGTTCTTAAAGTCGTTCCCATATCTAAAGCTTTGGTTTTCTTTTTCCCTTTTACTCGCTCTACTTTTGTCTTGGCTTTATCCTGTAATAAACCTGGTTGGCGGCTTTTATCCAGCATCTCCTGTAAAGTTATTTTTCCCGTATCATAGAGCAACCAAAGGTGCTCGTCAAGTAGCTGCATTCCCAATTTTTTGCCTGTTTGAATGCTTGAATCAATTCGATAAGCCTTGTTCTCACGGATAAGATTAGCAATAGCAGGCGTCACAACCATAAATTCATAACCTGCAATTCTGCCCTTGCCGCTTGCTAAAGGACAAAGGACCTGGCTTAAGACTGCTAATAAATTACCGCTTAATTGTACACGAATCTGGTCCTGCTGGTCGGGAGGAAAGACATCGATAAGTCTTGTGACTGTTCCAGCAGCACTTGTTGTATGGACGGTACTAAAAACAAGGTGTCCTGTCTCAGCTGCCCTTATTGCCGCTTCAATTGTTTCCAAATCCCGTAATTCACCAACTAAAATAACATCAGGGTCCTGTCTCAAAACACGCCTCAGGGCTTCGGAAAAACTGGGGACATCAATACCAACTTGACGTTGATTAATAATGGATTTTTTGTGGCTGTGGTAATATTCTATGGGCTCTTCAATAGTCACAATATGGTGGTCTAAATTATCGTTAATATAGTTTACCATAGTGGCCAGGGTGGTCGTTTTGCCGCAACCAGTCGGCCCTGTAACCAAAAACAATCCCCTTGGTCTTCGGCACAAGGCGGCGCAAATCTTCGGCAACCCAATTTCATCAAAGGTCATAATTTTTGTCGGGATAAGACGTAATACTAGTGCAATACTGCCTTTTTGCTTAAAAACAGAGACTCTAAACCTTGCCGCATCTCCAAAAGCAAAACCAAAATCGGTGCCTCCTTCTTCCTGAAGCTCCTGCTGGTTTCGCTCAGGTGTGATGCTTTTCATTAAAGCAACCGTATCATCCGGTTCAAGCACCTTTGTTTCCAAAGTCCTGAGCCTGCCATGAACGCGAAACACCGGCGCGCGACCAACAGTAAGGTGAATATCAGAGCCGTCCTGCGTAACGCAGGCCTGTAACAAACGATCCATATTAACTGTTGACATTCGTGAATCCTCAAAAACTGACTATTTAATTCAATGCTCCTCAACACCCTCAGTTTGCGATATCTTGACCACTTCATCCGGAGTGGTTATACCCTTGAATATCTTGCTTTTACCATCTTCCATAAGTGTTCTCATCCCGCCTGCGCAGCAGGCCTTTCTCAGATCGGTAGTTGGTGCTTTTCTAAAAGCCAACTCTCTTATTTCGTTGTTTAGTTCCACCATTTCAAATGCGGCGATACGTCCCTTGTAACCGGTACCCTGGCACTGACTACATCCTTTGCCCTTGTATATCGGATGTTCTTCTATATCCTCGGGGTTAATTTCAAGCAATCGCAAACTACGTGGGTCCGGATTTTCATCTACTACTTTGCATTTACTACAAATGACTCTTACAAGTCTTTGTGCCATAATGGCTTGTATTGAACTGGCCACCAAAAACGGCTTAACGCCCATATCTATCAGACGCGTAATTGCACTTGGGGCATCGTTGGTATGGAGCGTACTGAAAACCAAGTGTCCCGTAAGGGCCGCCTGAATCGCTATATCTGCGACAATGCCATCTCGGATTTCACCGACCAGTATAATATTAGGTGCCTGTCGCAGCATTGACCGCAAAATTTTGTCAAATGTTAATTCTATTTCCTCTCTGACCTGACACTGATTCATACCATCAAAGTTGTATTCCACAGGGTCTTCCGCAGTAATAATTTTCTTGTCAGACTTATTGAGTTCCTGCAGGGCAGCATACAAAGTCGTTGTTTTACCGCTACCGGTCGGACCTGTAACCAAGAAAATGCCATTGGGCCTTTTGATTATCTTAAGAAATCTTTCATAATCATAACGTTCAAAACCCAATGCCTCGATACCAATATTGACTGCGTCCGGCCGTAAAATTCGCAGTACCACACTTTCACCATGATAGCCCGGAAGCGCCGAAACTCGAAAATCAATATCCTGTCCTGCAATCACCCGTTTAATTCTGCCGTCCTGTGGTAATCTTTTTTCGGCAATATCCATTCCTGAGAGAATCTTAAGACGTGTAATCAACTGGGCCTGCATATTCTTTGGAAGATTGTCTTTTTCAAGACAGACACCGTCAACACGATATCTAATACGGACCCTGTCAGCCATCGGTTCGACGTGAATATCGCTGGCCCGTATATGGTATGCATTATCGATAATGAGATTCACCAGTCGAACGATAGGGCCGTCATCATCACCTCCCGCAGCCTGGGCGAGGAGAGCTTCGGCCTGTAAATCGTGGCCAGCTTCAGCAAGTTCGGCTGCAGTAGCGTCTATACTGTGTCTTAGTCTGTCCTCTTCTTCCTGTTCTACTGTCGAGGTGAACAACTCTTCAATACAAGAGTCGATTTTCGAAGGGCTTGCAAGATAACAGTCCAACTCACTATTCACACTAAAGCGAACCGCATCCATCGCTTCAAAATCAGATGGGTCGCTGATGACTAATTTCAATCTTCCGTTATCCATACCCAGAGGAACTACATTATGTCTTCTTACAAGGTCTTCGGAGATAAGTTTGGCTGCATCATCGGAAACGGGGGTCTTATCCAGATTTACATATCTTAGCCCAAACTGCTTAGCAATTGCCTTGGTAAGAGTTTCTTCATCCACCAATCCTTTTTCGAGTAGTACCTGGCCAAGCCTTTTGCCGTTTTTTTGGGAGTCCTTAATCGCCTTGATGAGAGGCTCTTTCTTAACTATCCCGGCTTTGTAAAGAATTTCACCTAATTTTCTGCGCTTTTTAGCCATATTTACCTAATACTATCGGTACCTTGTTAATTCAGGTAAACTTATTATACCATTATTAAAGACATTAGTCAATTCTACAATTTTAATCGGAGCATATTTAGTGCTGTTTGTGCCGTTCGCAGCCTTATAGAAGTTCTGTTACCGGGGAACATAAAGCGTTTGGTTTCACATTTTTTATCGGACGCCACGCTAATATATACCAATCCCACCGGTTTTTGTTCAGTACCTCCGGTCGGCCCGGCTATGCCGGTTATTCCAATGGCGAAATCTGCTCCTGCAATTTTTCCGGCATTTTTAGCCATTGCCTCGGCCACCTGCTCACTTACAGAGCCATATTTTTCAATCACATCAGCTGGAACATTAAGCTCGCTGATTTTAGCTTTGTTGCTGTAAGTAATCCATCCCTGTAAGAAATACCTGCTTGCGCCGGGAATATCTGTTACCAGAGCAGCTAACGCACCACCCGTGCAGGATTCGGCAACAGCTATTGTCTTTTCCTGCTGAACCAATTTTTCACCTACTACTTCTGCGAGGGTTTGTTCTGTGGTACCATACACCAAATCACCGAGCAATTTTCTCAACGTTTTTTCATCTTTTTGAACAATTTGGTTGGCGGTGGTCATATCGTTCGCTGTTGCGATGATGTGCAGTGTAATTACGCCGCCTTCGACTGTGCAGTTGATTAGAGGGTTTCTGTCCCGCCGACAAGTGTCACCGAGTGTTTCGGTGATTGCAGATTCGCCCGCTCCGAAGCATTTTAGCTTGCTTACAATAACAGTCTGAGAGCCGGCCAATTGCTGCAGTTCTGCAAAGACTGATTCTTCGAACATTTGTTTCATCTCCGTCGGCACACCCGGCAGAGCAATGAAAAGTTTGTCTTCGACTTTGGCTATAATGCCCGGAGCTGTGCCGAGATTATTTACGAGTGCTTTAGCACCAGCTGGTATATAGGCCTGGATTTTGTTCTTCGCCGGCATCTGCACATTTCTGTGTGCAAAATAATCCTGTATCTTTTTCAGCAGTTCGTTTTGCAATTGCAGTTCGCTGCCGAGGAATTTGCCAAATGCCTGCCGTGTCAAATCATCATCGGTTGGGCCAAGCCCCCCTGTTACTAATACTACATCAGCGTCACTGGCGGCCAGTTTTAACGCTCGTAAAATTGAATCTATATCATCGGCGACTGTGTAGGAACTGACAACAGGCACACCGAGAGAAAGTAGTTTCCTGCTCAGATATGCGGCATTAGTATCAACTGTTTGGCCGCTGAGGACCTCATTACCAACACTGATGATGCTTGCCTTTTTCATATCTCCGAGACCTTATTAGTGCCTTAACCACCCCATTATACTCGGTTGGTTAGGCTCTTGTCTTGCCGCCCGAAACGTTAATGACTGTGCCATGGATATAGCTGCTGCATTCAGAGGCCAGGAAACAGACGGTGTTGGCAACTTCGCTGAGTCTGCCGCTTCTACCCAGTGGAATGGAAGCCTTTTCATACTTTTCACGCAGTTCTTTAACTGTGATTTGCCGCGTGTAGGCCAAGGCCCGTTCGTATTCTTCGGAGCGCAAAGCTGTTGCTTGTAGTATTCCCGGAGCGACCCCGACTACTCGAATGTTATGTTTTCCAAGTTCCTTTGCCCAGGAACGTGTCAGGTTATAAATAGCCGCCTTTGTGCAGGCATAGACGCTTTGCCCTTCTGATCCTTCCATACCGGATTCTGAAGCCATATTGATGATAACACCGCCATTACTCGATTTAATCATAACTCGTGCCACTGCCTGAGCACACAGGAAAAAACCTTTTTGGTTAATCGAGACAACCCTGTCCCAAATCTCCTCGGTCAATTCTTCTTTGCCGGCCGGGTCAACAAGCAGCCGCGGAACATTAATCCCCGCATTATTTACTAAAATATCAATACAAGCAAAATCATCGAGGGCTGACTTAACCATAGCGTCAACACTTGCTTTGCTGGTAACATCTGTTTTGGTAAAAATGTGCCCACCGCCAAAATTATCTTTCAATTCTGCTGCAACATCTTGGGCGCCCCTTTCATTTATATCTGCAACAACCAGCCGGGCTCCGACCTCGGCTAAGCCCTGACAAATAACTTTTCCTATCCCGGAAGCTCCTCCGGTAACAATTGCGACCTTTCGTTCCAAATTAAGCCAACCCATAAGCCCATCCTTAAAACCTGTAACTAAACATTAAATCTGAAATTAATAATATCGCCGTCCCGGACGACATATTCTTTTCCTTCGAGCCGAATTTTTCCAGCCGCCTTTACAGCTTTTTCATCTCCAATTTCTTTGAGGTCGTCAAAGCTGAAAGTTTCCGCTCTTATAAATCCTCTTTTAATATCGGTATGCACCTTTCCTGCCGCATCAAGGGCTAAGGTGCCCTGCTTTATCGGCCATGCACGCAACTCGTCCGAAACAACCGTTAAAAAACTAATCAAGCCCAATGCCGAATAGCAGCCGTTAACAAACTTACTCACCGCTGATTCGGCAATACCCAAATCAGCCATAAACTCATCCCTGCTGTCGGCATCCAGCTGCGCCAGTTCATATTCCAGCTTGGCACAAATCGTAATAACCGGAACATCATCATCGAGCACATCGGCAAAATCAAATCCTTGTTCCAACTGCCCCTCGCCAGTATTTACCGCAACTACCGCCGGTTTTAATGTCAAAAAACCAAGAGACTTAATCATTTCAAGTTCAGCTTCGGTTTCGACAGCGCTGCTTATCGGTTTTTCAGATTCGATCGTTTCCTGCAGTTTCTTTTGCAGGGCCAGTTCGACCTTGTCGTGTGCCTGAGTTTTGGTTGGTTTATCGGCCTGCTTTTCAAGTTTTTCAATTCGTGTTGATACAAGTTCCAAGTCGGCCAGCAGAAGTTCGGTTTTTAATTCAACTAAATCACTGGTCGGATTTACACTGTTGCGATAAGCAGGCACCGCTGGATTTTCAAACGCCCGCACCACCAGGACCAGCATATCAACGGTCCTTATCTGGTTAATCAGGCGTCTGGCTGCGGCCCTGCCATGCTCATCGGCAAAGTTAAAACCGGGCACATCAAGGCAGTCAACAGTTGCATACGTTGTTTTCTTAGGCTTGTAATAATCTCTGAGCCAATCAATTCTTGCATCAGGAACCGGCACAATCGCCTCTTCAATCGCGATCGAACCCATCGCGGTAATCGTCCTGCCGCTGATAGCCGACAAAATCGTGCTTTTACCCGATTGCAACAGCCCAACCAGTGCTACTTTCATTTTTCCTTTTTCAGCTTTACCTTTTTTCGAATTTTAAGCCAACATAACTTTGCATTCAACACTCATTGGTATAAACCGTGGTCAAAACAACCCCGAACCATTCCGGGTCAACTCCAACTTAAATAACATCAAGAGTGCGCAAAGCATTTTCCAACTGGGCCCATCGCTGCTGCAGGCTGCCGGTGTAACCGGTAGAAAAACGGACTAATCCCGGCGAAATACCCGCCTGGCCCTGGTCTTCGGGCGAGAGTTCACTGGAGGTCGAACTCGCCGAGCACGACATCAGGGTATCATAATATCCAAGGCTTACGGCAATGTATCCGAAGCGATTTTTGTTTTGCAGCAGTTCCATCAATTCGTATGCCCGTTCCCTTGTACCCATATCGATACAAAACATCCCGCCGAAACCGAATCCTTCGTTGGCTATTTTCTTCAAGAGTTCATATTGTGGATGTGACGGCAGGCCGGGATAGACAACAGATATTCCAAGCTTCTCGAGTCGCTCACTGTAGGTCAGTGCTCGACGGCTGTGCTCAGCCATTCGAATACCCAGATGAGGCAGGCGCATACTAATCTCGAACGCTATTCTTGGATCCATCGTTGGTCCCAAAAGCATCACACTACCACTATGTAGGTTTATCAACTGATGGATTAGGTCTTTGTCGCCACAAATGGCCCCGGCTATGATATCCGCCGAACCATTTACAAACTTTGTAAGACTGTAAGCTACAATATCAGCACCAAGTTTGGCTGGCGACAATACCATCGGTGAAAACGTATTGTCCACAACCAGTTTTGCATTATGCCGATGTGCTATCTCGGCCAGGCGTGGAATGTCGGCGACAATAAGAGTGGGGTTCGACATTGATTCTATATACAGCAGCTTTGTTTGGTCGGTAAAAGCCGCTTCAACAGCCTCTAAGTCTGCGATATTCACAAAGGTAGTCTCGACGTTGGTCTTTGTGGGCAAAAAGTCGTGAAGTAGTGCGAAGGTCCCGCCGTAAAGCGTATCTCCTGCCACGACGTGGTCACCGGGAGAGCACAACTGCATAATCACAGCGGAAATGGCGCTCATCCCGCTTGAAGTGCAATAGGCGGCTTCGGTACCCTCAATCGCAGCTATCTCACGGCTTAGGACGTAAACTGTCGGGTTATAGTGCCGACTGTAAAGGTAAATATCGGCAGTTTCAGGGCCGACCTCTCCCTGGAATAACTTCGGCATCGTATCTGCTTCCAATACCGTAAACGTGCAGCTTGTCTCGATTGACATATTGACGCCACCGTGCTCACCAAACTCATGGCGCAACTCAGCCAAAGATTCTACAGGATCAAATTTCTCCTTCTCAGGTACTTTCGGCGATGACATAATTCCACTCCAAAAAAAATAAAATAATTCCAACAGTACTGAATATTTATCATTTCTATAACATTTTTTATTAAACAAGACAATAACAAAAAGCTCATTTTACCAAATCCAAAGGGCTTTATTGTGCCAAATACTTGACCCGCTGCTGCGGGCCTGAGAAGCTGTCTGCTCATTTTTTCAAATTGGCCGTTGCTACCGGCTAAATTGTGATATAATAACGGTGTTATGGCTAAATACCCCAATATTTTTGGAATTGACCGGTCGTCGTGTCATAGTAATTGGTGCCGGAGCCGTAGCACTCAAAATGGTTCAAACCCTTCTGTCTGCAAAAGCCCGGCTCGTCATAGTATCTGAAAATATCGACGATATGCCGATGACCCTTTGTCATAATACGAATGTTGAATTAATTAAATCAAAATACTCCAAAGACTATCTCGCTGGAGCGGTGCTTGCCATAGCCACAACGTCAAATCCTCAACTAAACAGGCGGATTTACAAGGACTGCCAACAATTGGAAATTTTATGTAACGTTGTCGATGAACCCGACCTTTGTGATTTTATCACACCGATGGTCATAAAACGAGGCGGCCTGCAAATTGCCGTCGGCACAGAAAGACAGTGTCCCGCTTACACCGGCCATTTGCGAAAAAAACTAGAACGCTTATTTACCGATGAACACGGCGAATTTCTTGAGGAACTCGAAAAGCTCCGAAGATATGTTATCGAAAACGTGACGGATACAGCCGACCGCAAAACACTTTTAGGTAAACTGGTTGACGATAAATCGTTTGAATATTTTATTAAAAACGGACCATCTCAATGGCAGCAGTATGCCAACAAATTAATATCTGATGCACAACAAAACCAGCCACCGAAAAACTAACCCCCCGCCGGAAAACATCCTCGGCATCAGGATTCTATCCTGTCGATTACCACCTGCAGATATTTTTGACGGTGGCCGATGCGCCTTTTACTGTTCTTGCGTCTGCGAAAGTGCATCGGATATAACTTTTTGCCCTTGACTACTGCTTCTTCAGCAGTGCCCTTAAAAGAAGCAACAACCTTTGCGCCCTCAAGATAAGGTGTACCGATTTTGACTTTACCGTCATCGTTTACAAACAAAACCTTATCCAGCTCGATGGTCTTAGCATCGAGCGAAACATCGGTCAGTTCGATATTTAAACAATCGCCTTGAGCGATTTTATACTGTTTTGACCCTTGCTTAATTACTGCATACACTATGAATATTCCTTACTTTTATATTTAAAAATCTCAATTGGGATGGTATTCTATGTGTTAATTCTTGTTTTGTAAAGTAAAATTATCAGATATTTTTTGTGGCCTAGTTTAAACCTTAAATTGCCGCTATTTATAACATAGGAGCAGATTTATGCAGATAGCTATGATAGAAGACAAAATTGTACCAATGGCCGAGCTTGGCCCGGCTTATCTTGACCGCGGGCTTTACTTTGGCGACGGCATCTATGAAGCATTGAGAAGCTATAACGGCAAGATTTTTGCGTTTGATGAGCACCTGCAGAGACTCTCCGGCGGCTTAGCTGCTGTTAAAATAACCGGCGTAGATATCGAACAGATTCGCCGCCGTGTACAAAAGGCCTTTGATGCTGCTGCTATCGACAACGCTTTAATTTATTTTCATATCACCAGAGGCTCGACAATACGAAACCATGTTTGGGAGCCCGGCCTGAAACCTAATTTTTTTCTGACCATCACAGAATTACCCGACCCACCGCAGCAGAAGACCAAAGGCTTCGCGGTATCGACCTATCCTGACCTGCGATGGAAAAGATGTAACATAAAGTCATTGAACTTATTACCGAATGTCTTTGCGCTTAATGATGCTGCAGCAAAGGGCTGTGCAGAAGCGATACTTGTAAATGAAGATGGTTTGATAACGGAAGGCTCGCACTCGGCTTTTTTAGGCATCTTAGACCAAAAGCTTTGGACAACTCCACTGACATCTAATATTCTGCCCTCAATCACACGAAAGTTTGTAATCCAGGCGGCCAAAGACATCAAATTAGAGTTAACCGAAAAATCATTAACGCCACAACAGGCAGCCGATGCTGATGAACTCTTTGTTGCCGGCACTACCTTTGATATTGCCCCTGTGGTCAAATTTGATGACAAAACCATCGGCAACGGCACACCAGGTAAATATACAAAATTACTCATCAACCGGTTCATCTCATTTACGGTATAGGTGCTTGCTTTTTGATTATCTTAATGATAAACTTTTATAAAACCCCCGGTTTGAAAAAAATGGTTGAAAAAGAAAATGTCCGAGAGTAATGTTCATAGTCAAGTTGATAAAGCAAAAAATATCTCAGAGAGGTTAGATAGTTTAATCACTCGAGTACTTGAATTGACTTCGGTTCGTGATTATGGCATTGATATTTTGATGTTGTTATCCAACTTAAACCGCCCTATTATTGAACGCATTAAACGGCATCAAATTGCTCTCGATACTTTCTACAAACTACAAAATGCACGAAAACTATGACTCAAGACTTTATCAGCTTATCTGAACGCATTATTATTCCTGATACATAGCTGGTTGGAGTTTAAGAAAATGGAGGATAGTACATTATGAAACATAGCAAATCGTTCAAACTAATGCTTAGCGTTTCGTTGGTGGTGTTTTATCTTCAGGGTTTCGGTTACACAAAAAGCACCTTTGCGGTCGAGCAGATAAAGGTTTCACTGGTAACCGAAAAAGAAACTGCGTCGCCCGTTCAACATGGATTAAATAAAACAAAATTGACGTTACAGCAGAAAGGCATATTGTTTGAAGAGGCTGCAACTGTAGATAAAGCTGACGGTGACATCTTGATTGTAGCAGGTCTCGGCCATGGTTACGGAGAAGCGGCAAAACTTCTGAAGTTCTTTAATATTGCCCCGCCTGAAGCTGCTGAGTCTCTACTGATTAAACGCACTCGCTGGAAGGGCAGAAAATTACTGCTGATTAGTGGAGCCGATGCGAGAGGTTTGATGTATGCGCTGCTGGATGTCGCAGACCGTATCGGCTGGTCAACCAACAAGAACAAGCCCTTGAGTGAGGTTCGTGATATAACAGAGAAGCCATATGTGCCGGAAAGGGCACTTTCTATCTACACTATGCAAAGAAAGCATGTCGAAAGCTTCTTTTACAATGAAGAGTACTGGGCAAGGTATCTGGACATGCTGGCTGAGAATCGCTTCAACACGTTCGCGCTGCTTTTTGCATATAATCCTGCAGTATATCTTGCACCGCCGTACCCATACTTTTTCGATGTTGAAGGATTTCCGGAGATACGCTTCGAAGGCCTGACTAAGCAGCAACAAGAACGAAACCTCAAAGCTCTAAATCGAATCATTGATATGACACATGAACGAGGCCTCAACTTCACTGTGGGTATCTGGGATCACATTCCTCACCGCAATGCCAAGGGCGTGCCGGTCGGCCTGTCGAAAGACAAACTCATTCCATATACCAAAGCGGCGCTGACAAAGTTTCTCAAACTCGTACCTGAACTGGATGCCATTCAGTTTAGAATGCATGGGGAATCGGGTCTGACAAGGAAGCAAATGGAGGACTTCTGGCCGGCTGTCTATCAGGTCATTAAAGATTCCGGCAGAGATATTCGAATCGATGCCAGGGCTAAAAATTTTCCCGACCACTTGATTTATAAGGCTTTAGATATGGGGATTAACATCAGAATGTGCACCAAGTACTGGATGGAGCAAATGGGAATGCCGTTTCATCCGACTCACATCCACCCAAAGAATCAGCATGACCGACGTCACGGCTATGCCGATATGCTGCGCTATCCCCAGAAGTACAAGATGCATTGGAAGCTCTGGAACGGCGGAACAACGAGAGTTTTTCTGTGGGGTGACCCTGATTATGTGAGGCGTTTTGCCCGGAGCACTCACCTGTATGATGGCGAGGGCTTTGAGATAAACGAAATGCTGGCAACTAAAATGGCACTATATCCCGATGAAGAGCCGTTCGAATTGCTGCGGCCACAGTACCAATATTACGACTGGGAGTTTGAGCGGTATTGGCATTTCTATCAGGTGTTTGGCCGGCTTGGATATAATCCAGACACCCCGCCGGACGTTTGGGAACGCCAATTTGAGCAACGCTTCGACAAAAAAACTGCCCTATACGTTCAGCGAGCACTGCACAGGGCAAGTCAAATCCTGCCGCGGATTGTCGCCTACAGCTACCCGTATAACCTTTTCCCGACGATGACCGGCTGGCCGGAGATGCGTCGTCAGGAGGACCTGCCTAAATATGCCGCCGCCCTTCCCAGTGATACCCAGCAGTTCCTCAGCATGGAACAGGCGGCAAAAAATCGACTTGAAGGGGGCGAGTCGGCAAAGATGCTACCGAGTGAATCAAGCCAGTGGTTTGCCGGCGTTTCAGAAGATGTTCTGAAACTGGTAAAAATGGCTGAAAAACAAATCGGCACCAACAGGAACAAGGAATTTGACTCCACCATAGTAGACCTCAAAATGCTGGCAAATCTGGCGTTGTATCATTCGTGGCGAGCTAAGGCCGGGGTCAGTTGGGCTTTGTTCAATCGCAGCAATGACCTCAATGCGCTCGATGATGCAATTTCCTATGAGAGCAAAGCCGTTTCTGCCTGGGAAGAGATTGTTAAAACAGCTGGTAACGTTTATCACGATAAAATGAGGTTCGGCCGGAGAATGCCACCACACTGGAAGGATGAGTTGGTGGTGTTAAAAAAGGGCCTGGAAAAACTTGAGCAGCAAAGAAAAAGTTTTAAGCCCAAAACAACTGGCCGAGCACCGGTGATTGCTCACGTGCCGATACGTAAGATACAACCCGGCAATGGTCTTATGATAAAAGCAACTGTGAGTGGTTCCTGTCCGTTAAAAAATGTCCGGGCGGCCTACGGCAAAGCCGGCAGCGACTACAAGTATATAAATATGAAGCAGACTGGGCAGTTTCTTTATCAGGTAGTAGTTCCAGGCTCACAGGTATACGAAGACCTGAACTATTTTATCGAGGCAGCAGACCAATCCGGCCAAAAGGTACTATATCCATCGAAGGGCCGGGAAGACCCCATTCATGTAGTAGTCAGTAAGGACAACGAGGCACCGGATTTAAAGCATGAACCAATCATAAGTGCACCGGCTAAAAATCCTCTGATTGTGACTGCAACTGTGCGCGACTCTTCAGGAGTTAAATGGGTACGCCTGCGATATCGCGCTGTCAACCAGTATTTTGACTACGAAACTCTACTAATGCATCAAACAGATAAAAAAAATGTGTACAAGGTGGTTGTTCCAGTTGAGCATATCAAGGCAAAGTGGGATTTTATGTACCTGATTGAAGTGATGGACAAGAAAGGCAATGGAAGTATCTATCCGGATTTTGAGAAAGAAACGCCTTACATCGTGGTAAAACTGCAGCGATGAAAGTAGATGCGATAACCTTGTAGCCGTAATTGGATAGGATATACGAAACATTATGAGCTTTCTTCTTATTAACTCAAAGTGACCGGTTTGCGTTGCAATAATAACCGTAACCATCTTATTAACAATAAGATAAGACAGTTGGTTGTTCTGATCGCAGCGAGGAAAAAAATGTTAAATAACTTGCAGAATTGACAAGATACGTAGTAACTTGTTATATTACAATCAGTTAGAATTTGAAGCGCCCGTAGCTCAATTGGATAGAGTCGCGGACTTCGAATCCGAAGGTTGCAGGTTCGAGTCCTGCCGGGCGCGTTCAAGACCAGATAGGGACATCTGGTCTTTTCTTATGCCTAACAGTCTGTTTTCATAGGACTTATGGCTGGCAGAATTTTCAAGCATTTTACTTTTTTCATTGCCAAATAAAGACGACTGCTTCAATCCAGAGTAAGCATTTTTTGCAAGTTTTTTGTAAGCTGGTTTGTAAGCGCCGTTTGCAGGCTGGTCATCTGTACCGGTAGCCTTTTGTGTTTGGCTTTGACTGCTGGGCAATGTTAAATCCGGCAGGCTCTCAATCGCTTTTTGCGTCTGTCCCCTTAGCGTATGAGTATATCTTGACATTGTAAGGTTTATGTCGCTATGTCTCATTAAATCCTGTGCTGTTTTGGGGTGAACGCCTGAAGCTGCAAGCATTGTCCCGAATGTATGTCTAAGACTGTGAAAGTCCAGCTTGTCCAATCCGGTATTTTCCACCTTAGCTGCTGCAAGGTCTTTTCTGAGCATCTTGGCAAAATTTGAGTTATGGGGTACGTTAAAAGCCTGTCTGCTGGGCAATTTTAATTTTAGGAAGTCTTTCAGCAGTCCCGCTGTGTCCTGTTTCAGCGGTAGAATAGCTTCGGTTCTGTTCTTGGTATATGCTGCTGCTACGATAACAGTGTTGTTTTCAAAATCGAAGTTCTCTGCTCTCAGACTTTTTAATTCTGAAACTCTTAATCCTGTTTCGATTGCTAAGCGGTAAAGTAATGCTCTTTCATATCCAGTCATACCGAGCATAGTTTCCGCATTCTGAGTATTTTCAAGAAGTATCCTTACTTCATCAGGTTCTAAAGCCCTGCGTTTTGCGCTGGTTGCCCTTTTGGGTTGTAAGTGTTCAACAGGACTTTCAGTAGCTCTCGAATCCTGAACCATCCAGCGGCAGAATTGCTTTACTGCCTTTAGATAATAGCCTTGTGTCTTTACCGATATTAGCCCTAAGTCTTTATTTTTTTGTTTGCGTATTAGCCTTCCGTTAAGTTTTTCTTTCTCAATAATCTTAGCCGTTTTGTGAAGCGTGCTTATAGCCTTTTGTACCTTGCTTGCAGAAATGTCCTGCCAAGTATAAAAACCACAAGCATCGAATACCGCTTTAATCCGCCTTGTCTGCTGTTCAGCGTGCTTTTCTGTATTACCTTTAGCCACAAGCGAAGCCTTGAAGTCTTCAAGGTGTTCTTTGAGCGGTCTTTTACGATGTTCTTTGAAGCGGTCGATAACTCCAGCTTGTGCAAGCTCTGCTTCTTTTTCAAGTTTTGCCGCTAATTGAACAGTGGCGGTTTTGTCCTTAAAACCTTTAACCCGTTTACGCATTCCACCAGCGGCCTTATAGTCAATGTACCAATAGGCAGATTTCTTTTTGATTTTCTTGCCGTTCTGGTCTCTTGTCGTATATTGCTGTTTGAATATGCTTGCCATAATATCACCTTGCCTTTTTCTTTTTAGTTGGCTTTATTTCTAAATCAAGAGCTTTCATTAGCGCCGAAACTACTTCTGTTCGAGCATCCGTTTTGCCTGACAAAAAATCATATATCGTTTGACGTGGTATTTCGTCCTTGAGCATTACTGATAGCCGGTTAGGGTTCAGGCTTAACTCGTTCATACGTTTAATAATTGCTTTTCTAATCATTGTCATAAACTGGAATATACGGTATATCGTATAGGCAGTCAAGGGTTTTTTAGTTTTTTCTGAAATTTTTTTCTGTAATCCGCCATAAAGAATAATATCGCTTTCTCTTTTCGCAGCTAAATGGCGGATGTTAGTTAAGTCTTTACTGGCTCTAAGATTAGCTCCGCCATAGTGCTTTGGCGGATAGTGGCGGATACCGCTAAACAGCAACAAACACCACGTCCGCCATAGTCCGCCGCTTGCAAATGGCGGATATAACCCTTTTACTGATAAATAGTTAATATACATTCGCCAAAAATCTCCCAAAACTACTCTGACATAATTGCGATTCTCTCGGCAATATCTTCCGGCAAAGGCAGGGACAAATCCGCTACATCAGCTAAATCGGGGTGTTCGACCTTATAGCGGTATGGTTTGTTTTCCTTGTTGACCGTTATAATTCCCGCCGACTCCAAAGGCGAAAGCCTTCGTCTGACTGTGGTATTGCTTAGCCCGCACCACTGCTCACAATCTTTTTGAATAAATTCCGTATCAGCCCCGATTCTTTCCAATATCTTATTGAGCAAATCACGGGATTGTTGATTCAAAGGTGAATACTTTCTTGAAAGAACCTTAATCATAAGGTCATAAGCGATTGAGTAATCCACTTCATCGGCTTCGATATATTCCAGCCCGCTCGATTCTTCGATTTTAATTGTCTTTTGATACTGCCTTAAAAAAGCTATTGAATTGATAGCGTATCTGAATTGCTGATATGTCCGCCTTGTGGCTATATTCGTATCCGGCAAGGATATACTGTCGATATAGGGTATTCTCACAAAAAGCGGTTTTAATAAGCGCTGTAAAGTATGATGTTGCTGGATTATCTGCTGCCTTTTCTCTTCGCCTAATGTCTGGCCTTTAGCTTCTTTCCTCTGTGCTTCTATGACTTTTTGAGTCTGGTCTGTTGATTCATCAGTAGCAAGCGGCAATAACCTTGTAGCGTCTTCATCGTGGATATTAGCAGCGGTAGAACTCTCAAGGTAGGAAATCGGCCCAGCTTGACGAATGATAACGGTTTTAGGTTTCCCGTCATTTCCCTTAACGGTAACAGCTTTTATCAATTCACCGCTTGCAACCATTTCCCGAAACGCCTTTGTATTATCTTCGGCGAAGCCGTCTTTGCTGTGATGTTCGTTCACTCTTTCACCCGAAATAATAATTTTGTGAACCAGTGAACCGCTTGGCAGATAATAAAGAGCCTGGTTTGAAAAATCGTGCGCCTGTACAACTGCTTCGGGCGGCATAAGTTTTGAAACAGTCTCAATGATATAGGATTTGCCGCTTGCTGAAGCCCCCTGAACAATAGCTGAAAGCGGCTTATCGAGCAGCCTCGATGTCATAATGATATAAATCGTCAAAGAAAGCTCTTGTTCACCCGCTATACCTATCGCTTCAATATCACGGCTAATTTGCTCAAACAGCTTTTCACTTTTTAGTATATCAAGGGTGGCTTGCTGAATTTCCGGCGGTGTATCCTTCAAATAATCTTTTTCTGATTCGTTATCAGCGGTATCTTTTGCTTTTTGCCTCATCTTTGCTATACCAGCAACCTTTTGCAATATCACTTTTTCTAACTGCCCTGATTCTATTCCCTGATATTTTTCTGATACCTCTTTGATACAATCGTTTCGTTTTTTACTATTCGCAATATCAAGCGTATTTGAAAACAGCGGACTATCTTCGCTATCGTAAATGATAAGCGTTCCCTTTGTACCGAACGGCTTATCCGGTTGAAAATCTATTTTAATTTCATTCATATTTTTTTAATCCCTTGCTTTTATCTGAACCGTAGCGGTTTTGGTTTTTTCGATAATCTGTTTTAGATAAGTTTTGGTAAGTCCTTTACTAAGCCATTGTCGCAGGTCTTTTATCCCTTCCGGCGGACAAATAATTTTTACTTTCTGACAGCGGACAGCTAAGTAATCAGCTAATTTTTCAGCACCGGTTCTACCCGCTGTGTCGTTATCCGCTACGATTACAATTTCCTCATAATCCTTAATCGCCGAACCTGTCATTTTGATTAGGCAGTTACAATTCGGCCTGCCTATAGCGGCAAAACCTAAATCAAGAGCCGCTGCCGTATCTGTTGTCCCTTCACAAATCAAACAAAGAGCTTTAGGCGATAAATCAGTAGGGATAAACAGACCTGTCTTACTGCCCTTTACAGACACCTTAGAGCCATTGCCGAATCGCCTGCGAATACCGATTATCTTGCCTTTAGCGTTCGACATAGGAAATGTATAGGCTTTGCCGTCCCAGCCGATGTTAAGTTTTGTTAAGCTCTCTGCTGAAATGTTTAACTGGCTTGAAACTTGTTTCAGTCTGTTTTCGGTAAGCTGTTGTTTATACAGTCCTGCAAGACCGCTGAAGTCTTTTTCTTTGCCGAAATCAATAGAGATTCTGCCACTATATTTATTCGGCCTTTGAAACTTTGCACCTCTTTTAATAAGGATATGCAGCCAACCCGCATCCCCGCACCGCTTGACTGAGCCTTCTTGAACCCGCTGGCATATAGCGGCTGTTTTGTCCATTGCAATTAAGCACCAGTCCGGCTTACCGCATACAGGACAGGGGGTTTTTATGCTTACACGTTGCATTTTCTCTCTATCCGGCATAATTATCCCCCTTATCGAAGTTTTTCGATTCTACGCCGAAACTAACGCCCTTAGAGGCTTGTTTTGACCTTTGTTTATAGGGTCTATACGGATACAAAGGACAGGCCAAAGACGTACATAGCCGGACTTCTTCTTTCTGCCAGCAGACGCATTCAAGACAGAATGACTTAACCGCTGATTTAAGGCTTCTGCCCTGCATAGCCCTGTCATAAGTCTTGCGGTGGATTTTGGGAATATCGGCTCTGTGTTTGCGGATATGCTCTGTGCGATGATTTTCTGTTGACTGCTTTTGACCTTGTGAGTATGATTTGTTTTGTCGTATGATTTTTTTCGGGGCGGCTGTACCAGCAGTCGCCTTCTTTCTTTTCGCTTTCATCTTTCACCCCCTGTCTGCTGCATTGCTTCAAATGTCTGCCGGTCGGGACAGCCCATATCTATCCAGCTTTGAATTGTCGAGTTTGCCCAGCGAACCGAACCGCCGATACGTATCGGCGCTGGCATTTTCCCGCAACTATTGAGCCGGAAAATCTGCCGCTTCGATAAGTTTAGCAGCGTTCCTAACTCTTTTGCTGTGAGCAACTGAATTTCGTTTCTTGTGTTTGTTTTTTCCATAATTCAGCACCTTTCAATAAATTGGTTTTCTTTTCAACCAAAGGCACTGAAATAAACCTTTTAATCAACCTTCTAAGGGAAAAAGGTTTGTAACAATAGCTATAGCAGGGATTTGTAAGATTTGAAAAAATCGTTACGAGGTTGATTTTGGAGTTGAAAAAACTTCAGAAAAAAAACGAAGTGTTCAAAAACTATCGTTTGAGATATTTGCCTGTCCCCGTTTGTCTTCAGGTAGCTTTTGAGCTTTGCCGAGATTTATCGAGCGTGAATTTCGTGCTTTCATTTTAGCTTCAGCTTTTTTAAGGAGTTTCGACACGTTTTGGGGTGTGCAACGCATTTCGATAGCGGCTTGTTGCTGAGTTTTTTTCTTAACGTGTATCAGGGTAAAAACTTCGGTTTCCTTTGGGGTTAAATCGGATGATACTTTTATATTTCTTTTCTTGATTTTCTTTTTTGCATAGCCGAGAGATTTAAGTTTTTCAGCGCTTATGCGCCACTGTCTTAGCCGGTTAAGGTCAACCTCTATCCGGCCTATATCCTCTCTAAGGGGACATACAAAAACGCCGGTTGCTGCGCCGGTATCAGGATTGGTTCTTATATTTGGCTCAATGAAGCAACCTTCTTCACATTCACCGCAAGCAAGCCCTTTTGCGTGTTTAATTTCCGCTAATACCCCCATTTCTACAAGCTCGTCAAGTTTTCCGTTTGGCCATTCCGTTGTTTCATCGGCGGTTATAATTTCGCTGTCGTAAATTTGCAGCCTGTCCGCCAGCTTTGCCAAAAGCTCATCCACTTACAAGCCCCCATTTCTCGATATATTTTTTTGCTATCTGGTCGAGCGGGTCATCCTTCAAAGTGCAGCGGTCGGTATTGGATATTTCAAAGGTTAGAGATTTTCCTTTTTTGCCGTCTCTTGCAGAAAACTTGATTTGTATCTTCGCCCTTGTAATAACAGCCTTATCGAGAGATATATTTGATTTATTCAATGCTCTTTCAATCAGCGTATGAACCGGCTGTCCGTCTCCGGTGGCCTCAAGCGTTATCCGCCTGTTGCCGATTCCTTGCAAATCCAGACGAAGCATTCTCAGTAGAACTTTTTCAATCCCGTCTGTCGGTTCTGTAACAAACTTTAGGCTCTTATCACTGAGCTTTGATAAATCAAAATGTCTCTTTTCCAGCTTCGGCAAACCGTCAAGCCCTAAAATGGTTTTACAGAAAATTCCCTGCAAAGCCTCAACAACCTTTTTTCCGCCTTTAGCGCTTACTTCCAAAACACCGCTTTCAGGCCGGTAAACAAAAATCACCTCAAAAGCAGGTTTTCTAAGTCTGTGGTAAAATTTTCCCTCATCATCAAAACCCAATTCTGTAGTAGCATAATCTTCGGGATATACAAAATAGCAGTGTCTTTCCGGCTGTTGTCGCAAATAGTTATCAGGGTGGCAGCGCTGTCCCCGCCCCTGTTTTTTGTAAAATTCACTTATTGCATCGGCTAAATTCCGCTTGTCATTCTCTTCTACAGCGGGGACTAATCCCGCTCCAACCTTACGGCTGCTCCACGAGCCGAGACTGTCCATATAGGCCAAATCGCAGGCAATCTCAAAAATGACGGGGTGATTCAGAAAGACCCAGAAAGCTTTTTCATAATGATTTTTCATCGGCTCAAAAATCGGAAGTAAATCTATATTGTGATAAACAGAACCGGCTTCCTCAATCAAAACCATAATCCCTTTTTCATAGCACATTTCGTTTATCTGCCGAAATTCCGCCTCTATATCATTTCGCTGTTTGCCGGATAATTCGTTCATCGCTTCAAAGACAGGCTCTGTCTCTGTGTCCCCCAGCTTGTCGAAGTCAATTTCGCCGAGCAGCTCTTTTCGGCTGAAATACTCTTTGAGTATATGATTAGGCGTTTGCCTTAAAAATGTTTTCGGTGAATAGTTCCGGCTCATAATTTTTCTCCCCAGACTTCGGCGATTTTAGCTTTTATATCCTGTTCAGTTTGAGCAATTTGCTCTTTATTTTTATTGATTTCTTTCTGGTATCCTTCAATTTCAGCTACTATTTTTTTCTGAATGTCCAAAGGGGGAAGTGGGATTTGAAGCTGCTCGAAACGATTTTTGGTTATATGTGTCATTGTATGACCGTGAACCTGTCTTTTTATAAGTCCAGAAATCTGATTACCCAAATAATAAAAGTATTCTTTCAGAATTTTGTCCTTTTTGGGTATAACCTTGAAGATATGCTGATTCAAATAGGCGTCTTCATCGTCCCAGATATAAAAACCTATTGTAGCAGACCACGAAATAAGCATATCTCCTCTTTCAACCAAATACTTTCGTGGTATATTTGTTCTGTTAGTATAATTATATTTATTGCCTGTTTTGGTAAGGTTTTGGATACGAATTATTTTCTTTCCTTCTTTCTTCCAGTCTGAAGGCTTAAAAGCATAACCATTTACATATTCGGCAATCTCCCCCAGCTTTACCATTGGCCAATCGCTTAGTTTGTGTTCAAATGTTTTATACCTATCTCCCGACAAATTGTAATCGCCTGTTTCGGCGATTTTTTCTTTTTCTACAGAATGGGCAAAGTCTGTATCTTCGAGGACGAAGCCTGCTGAAAGTTCTTTTTGGTACTGCTTTATATATTTAAGGACTTTCGGTAAATCGTTTTGGTCTATCGGTCTCCTTTGAGCGCCCAAATCAAAACCGTCATTTTCTATTTTTACAAAAAGGATATAATCCGTTTTTTTGGCAAGCTGCTTATCCATAAAAAAAATAGAGGTTTTACCGCCTGCATAAGGATTAAACACACCAGCAGGCAGAGATACCACGCACCAGAGAAAATTGTCCACTAACATTTTGCGAAGTTGCTTATAGGCGTTTGAGGATTGAAATAAAATTCCTTCGGGAACGATTACACCGGCACGGCCTGAAGGGTTTAGATGTTCAGCGATATAATCGACAAAAAGCACTTCTGAGCGTTTCGCCTGAACGCTGAACCGCTTGTGAGGTACAATACCACCCTTTGGTGTCATAAACGGGGGATTTGCAAGGATACAATCGGCGGTTTCGTTCCAGCGTTCTTCACTTGTCAAAGTGTCGTACTCATAGATTTTAGGCTCTGGAAATTTGTGCAGATACATATTTACCAGAGACATCCTGACCATATCGGGTGAAATATCGTAACCGCTGAAATTATTGACCAGCCTTTTCTTTTCTGTGGTAGTAAGTTTGTCGCCGTTGGTTTTTTCTTTATTGGACTGAAGTATATGCCTGTAAGAAGAGATTAAAAAGCCCGCTGTCCCGCAGGCAGGGTCAAGAACGGTTTCATTTTTTTTAGGGTCAATAATTTTTACAATAAAATCAATAATATGTCTCGGCGTTCTAAATTGACCTGCTTCGCCCTGAGAGCTTAATATCGAAAGAAGGTACTCATAAGCATCGCCTAATCGTTCGCTGTGGTCATAGCTAAATTCATTTATCTGTTTTAGGAAACTTTTCAGTGTTTCAGGGTCTCTATACGGCAGGTAAGCATTCTTGAATATATCCCTGAAAAGCTGCGGGATGTTTGGGTTCTGGTTCATCTTTACAATAGCATCGCCATATAAGGCGATAAGGTCGAATCCGCCTAATCGAGGGTCGAATATCTTTGACCACGCATATCTTTCATGCTCTCCGATAAAAAATGAAGGTTTGCCGCCCCAGTGTTCGGACTGTTTGTCCATATCGTCCATAAATTTATATATAAGGGCGATTGTAATCTGCTCAACCTGTGATTTCGGGTCGGGGACTTTACCAACCAAAATATCACGGCAATTATCTATCTTGCGTTTAGTTTCATTATCCAACATAAAAAGCCTTATATATAGGTATTGAGCGATACATAATCTTTAACATATTCGGGAATAATCTTTCGCCATCGGTTGTTTAATGCGCCAAAGTCATCCCTGACCGGACTTGTGGCGAAACGGGCGTATTGTTGCGTTTCTATAATATCTCTTACAGTGCTGTCGGTAATATAGGCTTTAAGAAAATTTTTTATCGGCAAGGCGTAATCGGAATCCGGCTTGTAAATAGATACAAATTTTTTGAACTCTTCTTCCAATAGCTCATCTTTTGATTTGAAGTGCGGTATAAAACCAAAGATATTTTCAAGTATTTCCCTAAGTGTTAATCTTCTGTCAACCTGTGCGGCTTTTCTCAGCTTATCGAGATTAAAATACTCTTCGGGCTTATCGAAAATTTCTTGTCGTATATAATCTTCCGCTGTTGGAAAATCGCCAGCTTCAATTTTTTCTGCAACGAATTTATCCGTCTTGACTTTTTCGGCAAACTGGCCGAACAGCATCCGGTCTATTTTCATACCCTCAAGGCCGACAGGAGTCTCAACCATAGTTTTCAATGGGTCGGGGACAATACTTTCATATTCCGGCTCTGTAACAGGGGGCGGCCCATCTCCACCGTTACCTGTTCCAGTCGGTGGCAGTTTTATCACTTCGTCATAATTGTACTTTTCTTCAAAATACTCAAAGTTTGCAAAAAAGTCGAAAATCTTAAAAGACTCTTTTTCCTTCTTTGCTTCTTCGGTTTCGCCGATATTGTTTCGCCGCTTATAACCGAATGAATAGGTTCTTGTACCTCTACCTTTGATTTGAACGAAATCGGTTGGTGAAAATATCGGTCTAAGCAGACAAAGGTTAAGTATATCCTGACAATCATAACCCGTAGTCATCATTCCAACGGTTACGCAAACTCTTGTTTTGCTGGATTTGTATGTATCAAGAAAAGAGGTC
>Ga0180432_10001228_pt1 | contig 40878 bp, 30 predicted proteins | sample SS_ome_10_FD_132414 | JGI IMG/M metagenome (GOLD analysis project Ga0180432, IMG submission 132414) | Hypersaline lake sediment archaeal communities from the Salton Sea, California, USA - SS_1_MS_2 metaG | ecosystem: Environmental > Aquatic > Non-marine Saline and Alkaline > Hypersaline >... | reverse complement strand
TGTCGGGGTCGACCCAATCGGCGTTGCCTACTTCCTGGACGGACTCGTAGGCCTTCTGGCACTCGGAGCACAGGGCGTCTCTGAGGTGCAGACGGAAGTTGTTGCCGCTCCGCTCCCACCAACGCATGTCAATCGCGAATTTGGTGTCCAGGGATGGTTTGCGCCACTTCGCCATCTATATCCCCTCTCAGAATCCCGAGTACCGGAATACCTGATACTTGAAGAAGTCCGTTCGCTTGGAGTCCGGCCGCGCCATGATCTCCTCAGGGCCCTCGTAGGTCTGCCCTTCGAGGGAAGGATCGAAGACCCAATTACCGTCGCCGACCGGGTCGAAGCAGGCTTGTCGAGCCAGCTCAGCCAGGATGGGCACCGTACCGCAGCGTCGTACGACGTTGACGGCCGAGTAGAGTGCTTTCGCGTGCACCATGCCCTGGGCGTTGAGCTTGGCCAGCTCCGGGAAGACCTCGCGGAGCACTTGAATGAGCGGGGGCGCTTGCTTCTCGGTCTCGGCCCAGAGTTGATCCATGATCGTGTCTTGCCCGTCATCGAGTAGGATCTGCTTGTCGTAGCGGCAGACGTAGGCTCGTTTCTGGATCTCAAAGCCGAGCGCTCCGTCGTTGGCCCGAAGTGATCGTACCCACTCACCCTTTCGACGCTGGGTGAGGTAGCTGATCTCTATCGTGAAGGGATCGTCGGTTCGATGAAGCTCGATCAGCGCTCCTACCGGTATGCTGTGTTTTCTGTACCACTCACCAAGCCCGGTCGCGTAGCGCTGCCTCGGAGCGACCCAGACGGGGAGTTCTTCGCGATTGCGCCGGTCCACAAGGGTGACACGGAGGCGCGGATTCTGACTGAGAGGCAAGAGAGTGGCCGTCTTCCAGTTCACGGGCATGGTGCCCTCTCGACGATGTGGGTAGGTGAGGAAGAAGGTAGAGGAATCGACGGGTTTGGCTGCTCCTACGATGGCGCCCTCTACCTGGTCCCATTCGTCGCCGATTTCCTCCGCAAGATCCAACGATTCGCGGTGTAGGAGCATACCCTGGCGCGCTTCGTACGCGGGCCGAAGTCGCGATGGCATGTGTGTGATGGCCAAGGGCTCGAGGCTCAGCAGGTACCATAGAGGATCGCCGGATGTGCTCACATCATCGAAGCGCTCGTCAAGGCTGAGGGCGCGATTCAGTGCAAACCGGCAGGCCTCAGGAGTCGTACCTGAGGGGAAATCCAGCTCCTTGAGGATCTCCGTGGTCGTCATGGGAGCGCGCGACTCGTCGATCAGGGCCTCGGCGATATTGAGGTGACCGATGTGGAGTTCAGGCAGCATCTCGCGCAAGAACCATTGTCCTCGAAAGGACACGAACTCACCGCCCTGCTCGAGAGCTTTCTCCAGACGGGGCTGTACCCAGTGGCCGAAGAGGTCATATAGCCGTCCTGGCGAGAGCTCCTCCTGAGTCTCTCCCACGTCCTTGACCTCGTTCAGCTTGTGCGGCACGTGGAGGTCAGCGGCGAACTCCCGCAGCTTCCGCCCTGTGCCTAGTTGTACCTGCAGGACGGTGAACTCGCCATACCTGGGATTGCTGCCACGCCGCGTTCCCATGACCGTCCCAAGCTCGTAGTCCAGCGCGGAGAAGATCAGCTGCTGGCCCTCGTCGTAGCTGCCGGAAGGCCGGTACAGCTCCCCTTGGGAGAAGCGGCGCGTCAGTAGGTCCAGCTCGTTCGAGTAGCGCCGCTGCATCACCAGTGTGGCCATGTCGGGCTGCGAACGTGGTTGCCCATCGTCAAGCATCGCCGCATACAGGGCCTCTGTGTCATCATCAGTCATGACGAAGTCGCGCTGCCAGTAGACCTCGTTCTGAGTTTGCATTCTTCTCTGTAGTGCCAAAAGACCGTAACCTCCCCCGCGCACCAGTACACCAAAGAAAGGCCTCAGCCAGCCTTGGACCGAAGCCTTTGCATGACCAGCAGACGTAGCAAACGAGTGTACGGCACACAGCCTCTCACACACCCGGAGGCCCCGCCCGGCTCAAAGCCCTCCGCAAATGAGGTGGGCGAAACAGGGCTCGAACCTGTGACCTCTTCCTTGTAAGGGAAGCGCTCGTCCCAACTGAGCTATTCGCCCGCGCACTCACTATTATATGCGGAGACCAGACAGTTGTCAACAATGCAGCACAGCAAGCCGGGTGGCCGTCTTCGACTCATTGGAAGGTGAGGGCGGGATTCGGACCTGATGCCCTGCAGAACGCGTGTGGCAGACCCGGACGCCGAAGGCCGAGCCGAGGCACATAGTGCCACCAGGTCGAGTGGCCGACGTCCTACCGGTCAAGCGGGGAGCACAGCCGCAGGTTGACGCGTCTCTGGAGGAACAGTAGAATGACAACAGTCTCGTGTTCCTAGAGCCGTGTTCCAAGGGTTCGGTGTGTTATGGCAGGTGCTCGGACTGGGCCGCCGGTATCGGTCTCGGTGAAGAGAAGACGGGGTGTGAAGGCCCTCCTTCCTGCCACCGCGGTGTTGCTTCTCTTTCTGACGGCAGCGTGCGCGAGCGAGGAGTGCGCGCGAGTGACGTCACTGCAACTCCACGAGCCGCCTATCGGTGGATCCGTAGGCGATACATGGAGTCGTCCCTGCGATGGCGCAGTGATGGTCTTCGTACCGGGAGGAGAGTTTCCCTACGGTCCGGGTAGCTCTGAGGATAGACCGGGGCAGAGGGCGACTGTGGATGGGTTCTGGATAGATCGGACCGAGGTCACTAGCGGGCAGTACGCGAAGTGTGTGGCTGAGGGGGTGTGCGAGGAGCCGATCCACACTCTGCTGTTCGAGGATCCGGCGCGCACCGATCATCCGGTGACATGGATCGGTGTCCGAGAGGCAGAGATGTACTGCAACTGGGCGGGGGGTCGTCTGCCGAGGGAGATCGAGTGGGAGAAGGCCGCGCGCGGGGCTGACGGTCGCGTGTTCCCCTGGGGGGATAGCTTCGAGGCAGAGTTGGCCAACCACTACTGGAGCGGGGTCGGAGACACGATGCCGGTGGGTAGCTATCCCGCGGGAGCCAGCCCCTACGGCGCGCTGGACATGGCCGGCAACGTGTGTGAGTGGGTGGCAGACCTCTGGCGGACCACCGAGGACTACCTGGCGGATCCCATCGTGCCCTCTGGGACTCGCCCGAAAGGGCGTCACCCGGTTGGCCATCACTACACGCTTAGGGGAGGGTCGTGGGCCGATCTGGAGACCTCACTTCCCACCTACTTTCGCACCAACGATGAGCCCGGATGGCGCACGAAGGACATCGGCTTCCGCTGCGTACTCTGTGGTCATGGCGCTGAGTAGAGGTGGAGCCTCGGTGGGCGTGGAGCACGGATCCGAAACGGGTTCCGGTTCGGGCAGCTACTCCTTCTGTTTGCCAGCGCTGGCTCCGTTCGTCTTCCGGGAGCGGCGCCTGCGGGGGCGACGTTTCCGTCTCTTGGGCTTGCCCGAGGATGGAGGTCTCTGTTGCCGCTCTCGCTTGGTATCGGGACCGCGTGTCTCGTGTTCTCTGGGCGCCTTCGTCTCTTCGGGCGTGCCGTCTTTGGGCTTGCTGCCTTCGAGTTCTTCCAGGGTAACTTCCACGATCACGTCATCGTGCAGCTCGACGGTCACCGACTCCCTGAGAACGTTGACTGCCCGGACGATCCCGGTGCCGTGAGGTGTGCTCACCTTCTTGTTTTTCTTCGGCAGCTTGGCCTTGATTCTCTGGTAGAAGGGATGCTCGTAGGCCAGACAGCATAGGAGCCGGCCACAGAGACCGGAGATCTCCATTGGGTTGAGGGGAAGCCCCTGCTGTTTGGCCATCTTGATGGAGACGGGGGAGAAGTCCGTCAGCCAGGAGGAGCAGCACAATGGCCGCCCACATCGGCCTACTCCTCCCAGGAGTCGCGCCTCATCGCGGACGCCGATCTGGCGCAGCTCGATCCTTGTTCGGAAGATCTTGGCCAGGTCTTTCACCAAGTTGCGAAAGTCTACCCTGTTCTCGGCCGAGAAGAAGAACACCAATCGCTTCCCGTCGAAGCTGTACTCCGCGCGCACGATCTTCATGGGGAGACCCGATTCGGCTACTTTCTCACGGCAACGCTTGAGAGCTTCCTTGGCACGCAGCTCACAGCGTTGTTTCTGCATCGCGTCGGCAGCGGTGGCGCGCCGCTGCACGGGCTGGAGCTTCCCGGTGATCTCATCGTCACTGACCTCGCGCGGACCGAGAATGACTTCGCCTAGCTCGCAACCCCTGGCCGTCTTCACTACGGCCCAGTCCCCGACCTCCAAACCCTCGATTCCGCCTGGGTCGAAATAGTAGAGCTTACCGCCTGCCTTGAAGCGTACGCCTACCACCAATGGCATCTTCTTGTCTACCTCACTCCATAGAGAGGCCTATGCCTCTAGATCAGTCTGTGCGTCGCCCGCCGGCTAGACCGCCAGGGTAGTCCAGTAAGAGGACCTCCAGGGCAAGCCGCGCGTTGACGTTGTGTTCCAGTTGTTCCTGTGCTCTGCACGTGGACTTGAGAGCACTGACTATCTCCCGACGGTCGTACTGGGCCATGACCCCGGCCAGGTCTTCCTGACGATCCAGATTGATGACTCGGTCGGGGCATCCGGCCTTCAGCATGAGTAGATCACGCCACCATGTGGACCACAGACCGAGAAGGCCCTTCAGGTCAGTGGATGGCGCACTGAGTTGGCGAACGTGGCTCCAGCGATGCACACCCCGTAGGCTCAGAAGTGAACGAAGCTGATCGAGCTGCTGTTCGCGCTTAGTGAGTATCTCGCTGTCCGTTGCTGCCGTCAACGCCCACCCTATTCTACCACCCGACAGGCGAGCCAGAAGCGTGGCCCGCGCGGAGTCCAGCCCGAGACGAGTCTCGAGCGCCTCCCGTATGGCGGGTGTCGGCAGCAGGTGCAGCGACAACACCTGGCATCTCGAAACCACGGTCGGCAACAGCAGATCCGCCTCCGGAGCCGTGAGAACCAATACCTCGTGCCTTGCCGGTTCCTCCAGGGTCTTCAGCAGGCAGTTTGCGGCCTCTGGCGTCGCATTGTGGAAAGAGCTCAGGATGTGAACTCGATAGCGACCCTCGAAAGGTCGGAGGACTGCCTGCCGCTGAATCTCTCGGATTCGATCGATGCCGATCGCCTTGCCTTCACCTGAGATGAGGCGCACGTCGGGATGCGTGCCCTGGTCGATCTTGCGGCAGGCCAGGCACTGCCCACACGGCACCGTCGAGCCGGTGCAGTTCAGTGCTTTGGCGAACCCCAGTGCCAGGGTAGTCTTGCCGATGTGTGCTGGGCCGGCGAGCAGATAGGCGTGGGACGGGCTGCCCTTCGCGATGCTGCTTGCGAGCACCCGCAGACCCCATTCGTGTCCGATGATACCCCACATGCTGCCATGCCCCTTCAGTCCGATAGCCTTACAGCGCTGAGGGCTATTCTATCATATTCGACATGCTACATCAAATGAGCCTAGCCGAGCGGCGTGAAGCATTCCGCGACCGGCGGCATCCGGGCTTTGACAAGGTGACCGATTTGCACTATTATAGTGGGGTCTTCGGAATCCGACGGGCGCCGGACGACCGTTGACATGTGGACCTCATTGCCGGGTCGCTCCAGGATGGTCTGGGGTTGCGGCGTGGGGTTCTCGCTTTTTCTTGGGGTTGTCCTTGTGCGGGATGACCTACCCCGCAATGAGACGTGTTGTGACGCCAGGTTGGTCGTTGCCAGCTCAGAGTGGTCTTGATCCTAGGGATGCTGAAGCAGCAACACCCTGGCGAATCGTGCTTCGGTGGTGCGGCCCGTTGGCCTGACTCCTGCCCTGGTGCCAGAGAAGCAGACAGCGCTCGAGGCAGGAAGAGCCTTGCGTTGAGCACCGTGCAGGGTGGCCAACCGGAGGTGTGAGGCGATGTGGAAAGGAGCTGTCTCGTTTATGGCGAAGGATGGTGGAATGACAGGGATCGAGCGGATGCTGCGCGAGGCCGAGGACAGTCATGTGGAATTCGTGCATCTGCAATTCACCGACATCGTTGGTATCGTGAAGAGCGTGACCATTCCGGTGGACCAGCTGGCCGATGTCTGTCACAACGGTCGGTGGTTTGATGGCTCCTCGGTGGAGGGCTTCGCGCGGATAGCCGAGAGCGACATGTTCCTGAGTCCCGATCCGGCCACGTTCGCCGTAGTACCCTGGGAGAGCGACCCTTTCGTCACCGCACGGGTGATCTGCCGTGTCTTCACCCCCGATGGCGAGCCGTTCATGGGTAGTCCGCGAGAAGTACTCATGAAGGTCGTGGATGAGGCAAGAGACATGGGCTTTGCCTACGACACGGGGCCGGAGCTGGAGTTCTTCCTGTTTCGTAACGGGGACGATGGTGAGGCCAAGCCCATTCCCCAGGATCGAGGAGGCTATTTCGACCTCTCGACGGACAGGGCGGTTTCGGTGCGCAAGCACATGGTCAAGACCCTGAATGCCTTCGGCATTCGGGTGGAGGCCAGCCATCACGAGGTGGCCTACGGACAGCACGAGATTGACTTCGAGTACGCCAATGCACTGCGTTCGGCCGATAATGCTGTTACCTTCAAGTATGCCCTCAAAGCCATCGCCCAACTGAATGGCTTGCACGCCACCTTCATGCCTAAGCCGATCTTCGGCATCAATGGGTCTGGCATGCACGTGCACCAGAGTATCCGCTCTGTCGAGACCGGGCGGAATATGTTCTACGATGCTACGGATGCCTATCGGTTGTCCGAGATGGCCAGACAATTCATCGCCGGGCAGATGGAGCACGCTCCCGCCATGTGTGCCATACTGGCGCCCCTGGTCAACTCGTACAAGCGGCTGGTCCCCGGCTACGAAGCGCCGGTCTACATCAGTTGGGCACGGGTCAATCGGTCTGCTCTGATCCGGGTGCCTGAAGTACGGCCCGGCAAGGAGAATTCAACGCGCATGGAGCTTCGTTGTCCTGACCCGAGCTGCAATCCGTATCTTGCCTTCGCCGTGATGCTGGCGGCCGGTCTGGACGGGATCAGGAGGGGGCTGGTGCCGCCGGAGCCGATTGAGGAGAGCCTGTACGATCTGGATGAGGCCGACCGACGGAGGAGGCACCTCGAGGTTCTGCCGGGCTCCCTGGGCGAGGCGTTGCGAGAGCTCGATGCTGACGATGTGGTCAAAGGAGCGTTGGGGGATCACATCAGCGAGCGCTTCCTGCACGCGAAGGCTCAGGAGTGGGGTGACTATCGATCGAGGGTTACTGCTTGGGAGATCGATCGATATCTGCCGGTGTTCTAGGAGCGGGCGCGCTCTGTCACTGCCTAAGCCAGGCTTTAGTAGTTCTTCCTTATGATGTCGTAGACCATAAGACGATTGATCCTGGGGGTCTACGCCACATGACATGCATTGTGTCCGCTACTCTCCAGATGCTGTAGGGCTTCCATCCTCGCGGGCTCGGGGCTCGAATCCTCCAGCACCTCGTAGTGGATCCTCGGTTTGCGCAGACAGGTGGGGTGTCTACACCTGGTGTATGCTGGAGTTCACCCTCTCGAGAAACACCCCTGCTGGATGTAATGCCGCCCTCACGTACTCAGCATAGCCGTACCTCAAGGACCGAACGGTGTGTCTTGACCCCTGCACAGTGACGTATTGACAGCGCGGGCATTCTGTGATATAATGCAATATATTATCATATATGGACTGCGCGATAGGGGGATGCCAGTATGAGACGATCAACTTCTCTTTCAGAAGAAGCTCACGATCTACTGAGGCGAGACATTGTCACGTGCGCCCTCGCACCCGGGGAACGCGTGGTCCAGGCACAGCTGGCCCAGAAGTACGGCATAGGATTGACGCCGATACGGGAAGCCATGCAACGTCTTGTGCACGAGCGGTTTCTGAGTCTCGTTGGGGGCTCAGGCTACATAGTGACCCCCATCTCCTACGCGGATATCTGTGAGGTCTATGACATGCGGATCGTCCTTGAGACTTCCGCAGTGCGGATGGCGATTGAGCGAGGATCGGATGCTGAGCTTAGTGCCATCGCGGAGGCGGCTGACTTCAGCTACACCTTCGGCGACGTGCCGAGCTACCTTGAATTCGCGCATCGCAATGTCAACTTTCACCTATCCATCGCCGCGGTCTCTCGGAATCAACGACTTGTGGACTGGCTATCTCAGCTCCTCGATCAATCGCAGCGAGTGCTGTTCGTGGGTGTTTCGTCCGCCGATGTCTCTTCAGCATCACGACATGAACATCTATTGATCGCAGAGTCGTTGTGTGCTCGTGACACTGAGCGAGGCACAGCCGTGGTTAGGGACACGCTCGAAGAGGCCAAGCGGAGCGCCATTGTGCGACTAGAGGCAGTCTTTGCTCACTCATCTGGCATCTTGAGATAGAGTGCGAGGAGCTAATGAGTACCGTGGTTTGGTGAGAGATCGCGCTGCCGCCTTCTGGACCTAGGCCGGTCTGATCAAGGCGGTATTGTGTCCAGGGGTTGCGAGTTCCCTGCTCTGCGGCTCGATACCTGGTGTACCGGGAACGTACGCCAGAAGTGACTTCTCACTGTCGAACGGACGGTGTGTAGGATGACATCGCTACACGGCCAGTCTGGTGGTGTTGGATCCAGACACGGTCGTGGGTGTTCCCATCTGCGATCCGGGCGGTACATGCCATGCTGTGTACACGAAGAAGGGTATCGAGCTGGTGATCGTCAACGGTGAGATTGTCTTGGACGCTGAGTAGTTGACTGGATCTCTGCCGAGACAGGCGCAACGGCATGAGGTCTGGCTGTGCTTGCCAACGTGGTCAAAGGCGGCAGGTTTGGAGGAGGAGACTATGCGATAATGGATGTGTTTGCAGTGACGAACTGTCCGCTAGGCTAGACCTCAAAGGAGGCGTGTAGAATGTGTGCCGAGAGACCAAAGTTGCTCCGTTGTGTGGCTATGGTGGCTTTGCTGGCTGCTTTCCTGGTTTCGTGCGCTAGCCCGAGTCCGACGCCAACGCCCGCTGCCATGAAAGCTGCGACCGCCGAGTCAACCAAGGCTGCGCCGACCTCCATGCCGGAGCCGGACCGCATCTTCCGCTACGGCATGTGGAGTAGTCCAAAGAGCTTCAGTCCGTACGCAACCACCGACGGCTACAGTGGAACTGTCTTCGACATCATCTATGGGCGGCTGCTTGGGCTCGATACGGAGGGCAATCCAGAACCTTTCCTCGCCGAGAGTTGGGAAGTGTCGCCCGATGGCGCTACCTGGACATTCCACATTCGCGAGAACGCCGTCTGGAGTGATGGCACACCCGTGACGGCTCGTGATGTGGAGATGAGCTTCCGGTTGCATGGGCATCCTGATGTCGGTTCGGTTATGTACGGGAAGTTCAAGGTCATCAAGGGGTTGGAAGAGTACAATGCTGGAGAGGCAGACAAGGTGGAAGGCCTGCAGATCGTCGACGAGAAGACGATCAAGTTCGTGCTCACAGGCCCCAACGCTGCCTTCTACAAGACCGTGATCTACTTCGTCTTGCCCTCGCACATACTGGGAGACGTTCCCCCTGACCAACTGGCGACCCACGCCTACTTCCAGGCTCCTACTGTCGGAGTCGGAGCGTTCAACCTTGTGAAGTATGAACCGGATCAGTACATTGAGTTCGAGGCCAATGACAGTTACTTCCTTGGTGCGCCTAAGATCAAGCGCATGATCATCAGGATTGGCACCCAGGATGTGCTACTGGCGCAGTTGCAGAAGGATGAGCTGGACTTCACCATGGTCCCTCCGGCCGAGGTCGACCGTGTCGAGAAGATGGATGGCGTCAATGTCGTTTCCGTTCCCACCGGGGGAGCACAACTGATGATGTTCAATCTCAACAACTCCCTGTTGCAGGACAAGCGAGTGCGCCAGGCCATGGCCTATGCGCTGCCTCGAGAGGACATAGCAGAGGCAATCTATCTGGGTGCCGGGACAGTGCAGAACTCGCCCAACAACATGGAGTGGGCTGTGCCATCGGACTTGGAGCCGTATGAGTATGATGTGGACAAGGCGAAGGCGCTGCTGACTGAGGCGGGTTGGAAGCCTGGCACGAAGCTGCTCTTCCGCTACCCCACGGGTAACAAGCCGCGTGAGATGTCAGCGCCGCTGATTCAGAACGCACTCAAGGCAGTTGGCATTGAGACCGAGCTTCGGGTAACCGACTTTGCTACACTCTCCGCCGACTGCAACGAGGGCAAGTTCGACCTGGCGCTTATGGGGTGGACCGGCAACTCAGATCCTGACAGTGCAGCGAGCAGGATGTACCATTCCGAAAGCGTGCCGCCATCCGGCTCCAACAGGATGCGGTACGCCAACACTGAGGTCGATGGGCTTGTTGAGCAGGGGCGCAGCACCTTCGATCAGGCGGCACGAGCGGAGATCTACCAAGCATTGTATCGCGTTCTCAACGATGAGCTTCCCGTGTTGTTCCTCTGGTCGGAGGACGCCATCTATGGCTACAACGATCGCCTGCAGGGGTTCGCACCGACCAGGTTTGGATCGAAGAGCACCTTCAGCGCGGCTTTCCCCAATATCCAGGAACTGGTTCTAGCCGAAGACTGAAGCGCTGAAGGCTCACGGACAACGAGGGAAGGCTGCGGCGTCACCGCAGGCTTCCCTCGCGATGGCCCGCAATGGCTGTCTCCGCAGGAGTATCTACCATGGAGAAACGATGCATCGCTACATTCTGCGACGATTGCTGACTGCTGTTCCTATCGTGCTGGGCATAACTCTGATGACCTTTCTCATCATCAATGCCGCCCCTGGTGATCCGGTCGATCTGATGGTCGATCCAATGTCAGGTGCAACACGTGAGAGCATCCAGGGCAGGCGTGAAGCATTGGGGTTGAACAAGCCCCTGTTGGTCCGCTACGTGCTCTGGCTCAAAGAGGCGGGACAAGGCAATCTCGGCTATTCGCTGGTCAATCAGCAGCCAGTGTTGAGCCGTATCGCACATAGGCTGCTCCCGACCATCCAATTGACGGGATCCGCGCTTATGTTGGGTATCCTCGTGGGTATCCCTCTGGGAGTCATGTCGGCGGTTCGCCAGCACTCATTGCTCGATCACCTAGCCACGCTGCTGGCCTTTCTTGGAGTCTCCAGCCCCACCTTCTTTCTGGGTATGGGCGCCATCTACCTGTTCTCACTCAGACTCGATCTATTCCCAACGGCTGGTATGCAATCCCTGGGGTCCACATTCTCACTTTCGGATCGCCTACACCATCTGGTCTTGCCTGCGCTTGTGCTTTCACTCAATACGGCTGCATCTCTCATGCGCCATACTCGTTCTTGCATGCTCGATGTTATCAGGCAGGATTACGTCAGGGCCGCAAGGGCCAAAGGGTTGACCGAAAGGCGAGTACTGCTCAAGCACGCTTTGCAGAACGCTCTGCTGCCGGTGATCACGATTCTGGGTCTCAACGTCCCTCGACTGTTTGCCGGGGCGGTCATAACGGAGCAGATCTTCCAGTGGCCAGGGATTGGCATGCTGACAATACAGGCTGTGGCGAGTCGCGACTATCCGGTTCTGATGGGTGTCAACTTCTTCACGGCCATCCTTGTCTTTGTGGGAAGCCTGCTGGCCGACATCTGCTATTCCTTTGCCGACCCACGGATTGTGTATAGATAGCGTCGCCCTGGAAGGAGTACGGTTCAATGAATCCGGCCATTGCTCAACAAGCATCCTCCCGGTGGCGAGTGCCCTCTGAGCCATTGTCGCTGCGGTCGTTGATCTGGCGCAGGTACAAGAGACGTGTGCCAGCTCTGATTGGAGCTGCGGTGTTGTTGGGGCTGGTGGTTGTCGCAATCTTGGCCCCTTACGTGAGCGGGGGTCGAGATCCCTATGTCAGCGACCTCAAGCACACTCGATCTGCTCCTAGCGCGGTTCACCCGCTGGGCACTGATGCATTGGGCCGCGATGTGTTGAGTCGCTTGGTCTACGCGAGTCGCGTGTCTCTGTCAGTCGGGCTGGTGGCTGTGTCGATCTACTTGGCAATAGGCCTTCTGCTGGGAATCGTGGCCGGCTATGCCGGGGGTGTGATCGATTCGATGATCATGAGAACGGCCGATATCTTTCTAGCCTTTCCCTCATTGATGCTCATCATAGCGATAGTCAGCGTGGTGGGCCCCAGTATCTACAACGTAATGGTCGTCTTGGGGCTTCTGGGCTGGCCTTCTGTCTGCCGGCTGGTTCGGGCCAGCGTACTCTCTCTGCGCGAGCAGGAGTTCGTTCTTGCCGCGAGTTGCGTCGGCGTAACCGACCTCCGGATCGCACTGCGCCACATCTTGCCCAACGTCATGGCCGAGGTCATTGTGGCAGGGACCTTCGGAATGGCCAACGCCATACTCATGGAGGCCGGCTTGAGCTTCCTTGGGCTCGGCGTCCAGCCCCCTATGGCGAGTTGGGGCAACATGCTGATCGACGCTCAGTCGCTGACGATTCTAGAGTCCATGCCTTGGCTCTGGGTGCCGCCGGGGGTGATGATCGCGCTCTCGGTGCTGAGCATCAACTTCGCCGGTGATGGCTTGAGAGATGCCATGGACCCTCGTAGCCTGGTGTGCTAGCGCGTGTCTGGCTTCTGAGGTCTTCCGACCTGCACTGCGATGATTCCGGGGTCGCCGACATTGGCACGAAGTCGTTGACCTGGCCACAGTGCTGGCACTACTGCTCTGTGGAGGCCGGGGTACCGTAGATGTCTGTGTATGGCGGCTGGTGGGGATGGATGGCTCTACTGGGGAAAGGTCATTCATCCCTCGCAAGTGGGGGAAGATGGACGAAAGACGTCAATGATAGTGGTGCTGTCCCTGAACGTTGCGAAGCACCGGTTGAGGGTAGGATGCGGTATCTCTCGCCCCCGCCGATGTGGAGTGTCTTCAGGGGAGTCGTAGATCATGAAGGGAGAATGTGATGCGAACCAGAGTCAGCGCAGAGAGCATTCACGAGATGGAAACACAACTAGCGATAGTCTATGCTTTCGAGGGAACAGATAAGCTGAACGGTGCCACTGCTGGAGTTGATGCGGCACTTGGTGGACACATCAGTGAGCTGATCTGTAGTGGCGATATAAACGGAGAGCTGGGCGAAACGACGCTGCTGTATCCCCGGGGGATGATACCGGCTCAACGCGTGCTTGTGGTCGGCCTCGGCGCGTACGAGAGGTTCGGGGTAGGCCCGCTGCGCCGCGCAATCAAGAAGGCGGCTCGGAGTTTGCGTGGGCTCAGGCCCACCTCTTTCGCCAGTGTTGCGTGTCCCGTAGGGGAGACTGGCCTCACCTCGGAAAGGGTTGCACAGACACTGGTTGAGGGGATGATACTTGGGCTGTATGAGTACGTCGAGTACAAGACTGAGGACGGTCTCTCTACGGCACAACCCGTCGTTGAGGAGATAGTCTTGGTCGACGAAGATGTCACCAGGCTCGGGGAGTCCGAAGTGGGGGCTCGGGCCGGGCGGGCAGTCGGCCAAGCGGTGCATCTCACCAAGGACTTGGTCAACAGGCCCGCTTCTCATGCTACCCCATCATACCTTGCTGCGCAGGCCGAAGAGATCGCAGGACAATATGGAATGCACTTCGGGGCCCTGGGTCCGGCTGAGATGAGGGACGAAGGTATGGGAGCGCTGCTGGGTGTCGCTCGAGGTAGTCATGAGGAGCCACGCTTGATCATCTTGGACCACGATCCGCATGGACGGAGCGCTGCGCCCCTTGTGTTCGTTGGAAAGGGGATCACCTTTGACAGTGGTGGTCTCTCGCTCAAGAGCGTGGCCGCCATCGAGACGATGAAGGCCGATATGGCCGGCGGGGCCGCTGTGCTGGGGGCAATGTCCGCCATTGGAGCGTTGGGGCTGGAGCAGCGGGTAGTGGCCATAGTACCTGCGACTGAGAACATGCCAGGCGGTCGCGCATGCCACCCCGGCGATATCGTGCGCTCCGTCATCGGGAAGACGATAGAGGTGTTGAACACCGACGGCGAGGGGCGCCTGATACTCGCCGATGCACTGGGCTACGCTCGGCGTTTCGAGCCGGCAGCGATTGTCGATGTGGCCACCATGACAGGTATCTCCCGATGCGCCCTCGGCCACAAGGGGTTGGCCATGTTCGCCAATGATGATGCCCTGGCCGAGCGTGTCGTGGCAGCCAGCGAAGCGACTCAGGAGAGGGTCTGGCGTTTCCCGCTCTGGGAGGAATTCGCTGATCTGATCCGTAGCGACGTGGCTGATATGCAGAACTGCAGCGGGCTAGGATCCGGCGGACCTGAGGGGGCGATGCTTCTCAGCCAGTTCACCGAAGGCTGTGCCTGGGCACACCTCGATTTCGGTGCGATGGGGATTACCAAGGAAGTGAGTGATGGTGTAGTGGTGAGGACTCCGAGTGGATGGGGAACCAGGTTGCTGATCGAGATTGCACGACAGTGGACGTCGGCAGTCTGAGCTAACCGGCCTCTTCTTGGAGATGCCGGCGAGGTGAAACGGGAGAACCGATCCGATTTGCAGTGATGAAAGGCCAGACAGATATCGTGGAGTTCGATCTCGATCGTATTGTCAACCGGGTTGATACCGATAGTGCCAAGTGGAATCGCTACGGGCCAGATGTTCTGTGCCTTTCCGGCGCAGAGATGGAGTTTGCTCCTTCAGAACCGATCATACGTGCCCTGAGGGAGCGCCTTGTGCATCGAATGCTCGGTTACAACCGCGAGCCACTCGAACTCAGAGAGGTTGTGGTAGCGCGCCTGCAAACGCTCTATGGTTGGCGAGTATCGCCTGATGCCCTTGTCTTCCTCCCGAGCGTAGTCGTGAGCATGAATATGGCTTGCCATGCTGTCGCTCGGCCTGGCAGCGATGTGCTCGTTCAGACGCCTGTCTATGGTCCCATACTGCGAGCACCCGGAAACGCGGAACTGACCTGCAATGCAGTGCCTCTCACGCGTAGCCATCCGGGGCGCTACGAGATCGATCTTGATGCCCTTGAGTCCGCAATCACAGGACGTACTCGATTGTTCATTCTCTGTAATCCCCACAACCCTGTAGCGCGCGTGTTTGAGAGGCGCGAACTGGAGCAGATGGCTGCAGTGTGCCTGCGCCATGGGGTAGTGATCTGTGCGGATGAAATCTACAGTGACTGGGTCTTCGACGGGAAGCAGCACGTGCCGATCGCTTCCTTGAGTCCCGAGATTGGTCAGCAGGCCATCACACTCTTCGGTACCAGCAAGAGTCACAACATCCCTGGGCTGAAGGCAGCCGTGGCTGTGGTTGAGAATCCCGAACTCCGCCAGCAACTACTGCAAGCGTCTGCTGGTCTAGTCCCTGACGTGAATGCTCTAGAGTACGTCGCGCTCCTGGAGGCCTATCGTCGTGGTCAACCCTGGCAGGACGTGGTACGGAGGTACCTTGAAGCCAACAGAGATTTCATGGTCGAGTGTGTCCGGGCCTACTTGCCCGAGATCACGCTGATCAAACCGGAAGGGACTCCGATAGCTTGGCTAGATTGTCGCCAAGCGGGAATCCGATGTAAGCCGTTCGAGTTCTTCCTCCAGAAAGCCAGGGTGGCCCTCAACGATGGCGAAAGCTACGGCGAAGAAGGCAGGGGCTTTGTGCGGCTGGCGTTTGGCTGTCCTCGCTCGATACTGACGGACGCACTGGAACGAATGGCAGTCGCCCTCAGAGCCATGCATCAATCGTGACACAGTCATTCGGCGGAGCAAGCTGGCACGATTCATTCCGTTCAGATTCCCCGGCAGTCCGTCAGAAGCCATCCGGGCTCGGCCGCTCCATTCGGCGGCTGGCTGGCGGTCATGGAGAGATAGCAGGCTGTCGGAGAGAACGTTTGCTCCGAAAGACCACCCTGCTTCTGCCTGCTACTGGGCCAGCATCCCTGTCAGAGCGAGGGACGCCTTCACACGAGTGCCTTGCTCGGGCCCATGCGTGGTCAAAACCAAGACACGAGAGTCGGCCTGAGCGCCAGGACTGCGCCAGAATGCGATTTCCAGTCCCACTCCGACAGGCTGCTAGGGCAGGGATGATGACAGGAATCACCGCAGCAACGACGATTGCACCAGAGCTGTGAAGACTCATAGAGCCCGCGCCACCGGGATCCAGGTGGCCAGATGATAAGTGGGTGCGCGACTTGATACGTGAGAGAGGAATGCTCCATGAACCGTGAACCTGACGTCCACGACAGCGATGACCTGCATGTCGTTTCTGCCGGACCAGGAAACCCTTACAGCGTTCTCACTCCTCTGCGCATCCGTGTGATGCGTTCTTTGCACGATAGCCCATCCTACACCTCAGTTGCGGACAGTGTCCGGCTCCCTGTCGAAGAGGTTCGGGCAGAAGTAGAGGAACTGGTCAGCGCAGGCCTGGTAGTGGAGGAGGAGGGAGAACGCCGACCGACGTTTCTCATCGTCGATGGGGTCGAGGCACAACGAGTCAGTGTCGATGCTCAGGAGTGTGGTCATCAGTTGGCTGAATCGCTGGTGAACCGATGGCAGGGTATTCAGCTATGTTTCGAACGCCTTCATCTGAGTCACGAATTCGATTTTCGTGATATGGCCTTTCTGTTGGTGGGTGACATGGTTCTGGACACTGGTCTGCTTAACGCCTTGGCACGGGATGGCACGTTGATGCCTCCCGCCCCCGCCCGCCCCCGTCCAGACTATCTAGACGCACGCTACTTCAGTTGGATGATCGAGGGTGATCACGATCAGCTCGGCAAGTATGGACAGCGTGCCGTTGGACAGTTCTTGGGCACCTGGTTTCTGCTTACCTTCGGCCAGTATTGGATACACGGCACGCCAAACAGCGCACGGAGTGACTTTGAAGCTGTAGCGCGTCATGAGCTCGCGAATCAGGAGCACACTTGCTCTCTCGCAAGGCAACTGGGCATACCTGCAGTCGACCGGGAAGAAGCCAGTCTCTGGGCTGAGGCGGCGGTGGTGTGGACGGATGATCTCGTGCTTGTGTACAAACAGCGTGAATCAAAGCTGCGGCAGCTCTACGGGACGCTTCGCGCGGCGCAGTACCTGCCACATGGCTTCGGCGAGTTCCTGTGCTGGTATGACCATGTGGCATATGCAAGCGCGATCGATGCTCTGGCCGCCGCCGGAGAATTGTCCATTCCGCCAGATCGCTTCACAGCGGCGCTTTGGTATGACGACGCGGCACGCGCGATCTTCTGAGTGTCGCCACGGTGCGAGGAGCGCCGATCAGACGAGAGATGACATTGCACGGCAGCAGCAACCTAGTTCCTCTGGGGTTTCTCAACTTCAGACAGTGGTGTTCATTCGACAAGCGTCGAATCATGTCATTGGCAGGAGCTTTCTTGGAACGAATCCCGTGCGGGATCAGAGGAACCGTCCCTCAGCAGAGCCTGGGCTGTGCTGAGGGGTCCGCCTGGCCTGGCCGATCCAATGTCTGCGGTTCCGCAACTGGAGCACTCGGAACACTCAGTCAGGTGTGTGGTGTCGCAATGGACCCTGGATCTACATTGACAAAGACAATGAAAGGAGCATCAACATGGAACCCATCTACACGTCCGAGGCCCCCAAGCCCGCGGGGCACTATTCGCAAGCAATGGTCCACGATGACCTGGTGTTCGTCTCCGGGCAGCTTCCCATAGATCCGCACACAGGCGAAGCCTGCACGGCCTCAATTGAAGAGCAGACGAAGCAGGCCCTACGCAATGTCGAGGAGGTTCTGAAGGCCTCGGGCAGCAGCCTTAGAGAAGTCATCCGAACAACTGTCTATGTTGCTGACATAGCTCTGTGGGATCGGGTGAACCAGGTCTATGGCGGTTGCTTTGGGAACCACCGCCCGGCCAGAGCAGTCGTGCCGACCGGTGAGTTGCACCATGGCTGCCAGATTGAGATTCAGGCTATCGCGGTTGTGGGCTCTACCGTCGCCGCTGACCGGCACGCTGACTAGCGCGGGAAGTCGTATCCGGTCGGGCAAGGGCAGAGAGCTACCCGGCGGGGCAATCTCGTGTGAACTCAGTACGTATGATGGGGCGCGGATCGAGTTTCGCAAGCCCGAGTGCATGCCTGCTATCCATGAACCTGAAGTCGCCTGGTTCAGATGATGCAGGACATCTCTGAAGATGTAGGCGAAACGGGGTGGCTGGACTGCAAGCGCGGCAAGACGATGCATGAAGACCTAGACCGCGTAGGGTCTTGCGGATGCGGTGTGGTGCATGCTACTTTGTGGGGCGTGTTGATGCACATAGTCTGGCCTCGCAGAGTTGAATGATGTTGCCTGAACCAATGCCGGCGGAGTTAGTATGAAGGTAGCTTGCGTACAGACACGTGCTTGTGATCTTGAAGAAGCCGACAAAGCTCTTGAGAACGCTCTAGGCCTGATCGAGGAGGCCATTGGCGAGGGAGCCGATCTGATAGTGCTACCGGAATGCAGCTATCCGGCCTATTTCGTGTGGGGACGACAAGACTATCGGCAATCTTCTCTACTCTCGGCAGAGAAGACCCTAAGGCTGTTCTCGGAGAGAGCCAAGGAGGGCAGATGCTACCTAGCTGTGGGGCTGGTACTGCCGAAGGGGGATACCCGGCTTGAGAATGCGGCTGTGCTGTTCGGTCCAGGAGGAGAAGTCGTAGGACGCACGGCCAAGAGTTTCCTGTGGCACTTCGATCGCCATTGGTTCTCGGCGGGAGAGTCCTATCCTGTCTTCGATACCTCCCTCGGACGCATCGGCATGATGGTCTGCGCGGACGGGAGGATGCCCGAGATCGCTCGTATCCTGGCACTGAAGGGTGCTCAGGTCATCCTGGACCCAACGGCTTTGGTTACTAGCGAAGGGGTTCGTAGCCGTCTATCCAATGCCCAGATTGACTACATGTTGCCTGTACGAGCCTTGGAGAACGGTGTCTGGATGGTAGTCGCCAACAAAGTTGGGCTTGAGGCAGATACCATACTCTATTGTGGCCGGAGTTGTGTGATCGATCCAATGGGCAACAAAGTCGCTGTCGCAAGCTCTGACAGTGATGAGCTACTCACGTGCGAAATCGACTCGACCGGACCGTCTCTGCTACCTGTTGGACGGAAGCCCACGGCCTATCAGGAGATTGCTGAGCCTACCGATGTTCTGCCGATCACCAGAATCCTGAAGGAGTGCTTGGTTCCCGATGAGACGGTGACGCGCGTGGCTGCAATCCAACTGGGGACACACGCTTCGGTTGCAGACTACCTCAGTCGGGTGGAGGGTTTGATCGATGTCCTTTGCAGACAGGATACTGACCTGATTGTGCTGCCTGAGGTAGGGCCAGGCGAAGTGACGGTATGGTGCGAGTCTGCCCATAGACTGACGCAAGGACTCGCCGGGATCTCGCGACGGTTCGGTTGCGGACTGGCCTGTGCCATCATGGAACCGGTCAATGGAGAGAGGCATCAAGCACTGCACCTGTGGGACAGTGGCATGCTAGTGGCCAGGTATCGAAAGCTGCATGGAGCCCACACGGGGCAAGGCAGTCGAGAGACCTTGGCGGTGGTGGAGACGCGTTTCGGACGGCTGGGACTCATGATAGATGAGGAAGGGCTGGTGCCTGAGGTGGCGCGCTGTCTGATGCTGCGGGGTGCCGATATCCTTGTCTGGTCGGCCTCCCGATCGACATGGCCATTGCCAACTCTGGCGAGGGCTAGAGCCGATGAGAACAAGGTCTATGTCGTGCTGGCGGCTTCCATGGGGCAGGGCACCAGCATTGCGGGCACAAATGGTTCATTCTTGGCGGCCGCACTGCCAGATGTGGAACAGGCGATTGCTGCTCAAGTGACAGCGGCTGGTGCCCGCTACAAAGAGATGGCCCCTAGTACTCACGTCGTCTGGGGTAGGATGCCCCATACATATGATCTGCTGGTGCACTGATCTGGATCTGAATACACTCAGGCTGGAGCATGGTTGGTGTCAACTCGATCGGCGCAGGAGGATCTCTCATGGGCGGGTGCTACCCAGCCCCATGTTCTGTTAGGAGTACCAGGAATCCACTATCATTGGCACGACAGACACGGACGTGTAGGACAAGGAAGAAGAGTGGATCTGCGTTGCTCATACTCTAGACTGAGGAGGGACAAGAGCTGACGTGGCTACCGGGTCGATAAGGGAGCTTCTACCGGGAGTACAGCCGTCACTGGGATGCACCGAACCCGGAGCAATCGCTCTGGCGTGTGCTTTGGCGGCCCGCAGTGTTGGGGGGCGGATACGGCATGTCGAGGTGAGGTGCGACACCAACACCTGCAAGAATGCTTTGGGAGTCGGCGTTCCCGCTGCCGAGGGACTGTGTGGGATATCCGCGGCAGCGGCTCTAGGTGCCCTTGCCGGGGATCCGACTCTGAGTCTCGAGGTCCTGAGTCCGGTCACCGATGAGGACGTCGAAGCCGCGAGGCGGATGATGGATTCGGACGGAGTGGAATGGCAGATAATGGAGGATGGCTCGTTCGGCATCTGCATTGAGGCCTCTATAGAGACTACGGCCGGTCAAGGTCGGGCGGTGATCAAAGGCCAACACACCAATGTCGTGGAGCTGAGCGTTAACGGAGTACCACAAGAACTGCCGCCGAGATTGCAGGGGCATGAGTCTGGCCAATGTCCCTATCACTCACTCATGGGCCTGTCGTTAGGTGAAGTATGGGCGCTGTCCAGTGATCTCTCACCAGCAGACAGACAGTTCTTTCTCGAAGGTGCCGCGATGAACCTGGCTGCCTGCAAGCAGGTTGGGAAGGATGCTTCGTCCTCTACCTGCGAATACTATGCTCTCGACGAGGCGGCGAACGCCGCCAGTGTGACCGCACGCGCCACAAGCCTTGCTGTATCTGCCGTCAGGGCCCGCATGACTGGCCAGAGGGTCTCCATCATGACCAGCGGCTTCAGCGGCAACCAAGGCATTGTGGCTACGGTTCCGGTTGCTGAGGTAGCGATGGATCTTGGCTGTAGCCAGGATGAGCTCGCCTCAGCGTTGGCTGCAAGTCATCTTGTTGTGGCCTACGTGAGGGCGCGCATAGGCGAGCTGTCGACTCTCTGTGGGGCCTTTGTGGCCAGTGCACCAGGAGCTGCCGTGGGCATAGTCCGGCTCCTGGGGGGAGATGAGGAAACTGCTAGCAGAGCTGTTGGTCTCATCATTGGGAATGTGAGTGGGGTGATCTGTGATGGTGCCAAACTGGGCTGTGCTCTGAAGGCAGGAACTGCGGCCGGGCTGGCGGTGCAGACGGCCTACAATGCGATGCGTGGGTGCGAGGTGATGAGCACCGATGGGATTGTGGGCGCTACACCGGAAGAGTCCATCGAGAATCTTGGCCGCCTGGCTCAGGCGATGCGCGAAGTGGATGATGCCATTCTGGAGATCATGTTGAGCAAGGGTCTCCATGTCGGCCGCATTGGTCACTGCACTGATGGTGTTTCCGCGGGGTCACTTGAACGGCCGACCTGAGTGTGTTATGCTTGGTGCGTTGGGGTAGCGCGGCACCCAGGATGACGCGCGTCCGGAGGAGTGCCTTGAGCAGCGCGACGTTCAGCCAGGAGAGAGTAGACGGATACTTGCTACGGAAGCAACATCTGGCCCCGCGCACTCAAGGTGCCGATATCGTACAGATCGTCGAGGATATCTGCGCCCTGCACTCCACCGTTCCTTCCTCTCCCTATCTCTCGCTCTGGAGCAGGGTGAATGCCCTTGACCCGGAGTCACTCGACGTGGAGTTATATGAGACGAGGAGACTGGTCCGGCTTCTTTGCATGCGGCGAACGCTCCACGTAGTGGCCTCGGAGCAACTTCCGATCTTCTTTCAGGCCCTTAGGACGAGGCGAGAAGGCGAGGCTCTGCGCCAGGTCCGAAAGGTGCTGGTGCTGGCCGGGATGTGCCGCGAAGGGGAGGAGGAGGCCATCCTGCGGGATCTGCTCGACAGAGTCATGGAGGTTCTGGGAGTCAGAGGACCGTCGACGGTAGCGGAACTGGGCCGGGTCATCCCCGCGCTGCGGGCCACCGTCAAGTACAGCTCAAACAAGCCGTACGCGGGCGAGTTCAGCCTGGGTTCGCGGCTCGTGCCGGCAATGTGTGCTCTGGGACTCGCTGTGAGAACCAGGCCACGGGGCACCCGGCGCAGCAACCTGCACACGTACGCCGCAATGGCCGAGTGGCTGCCCGATGTGGACCTGGAGTCCATCTCACCGGAGGCGGCTCAGACTGAGTTGCTGCGATGCTATCTTGCCGCCTTCGGACCGGCTACCCTCGATGACGCCGAATGGTGGACCGGGCTGTCCAAGACGGAGATCAGCAAGGCCCGGGAATCTCTGGCAGAGGAGCTAGAAACGGTGTTCATCGAGGGGCTGGAGGGGGAGTATCTCATGCTGGCCGACGACGCTCAACGACTGCGCGGCTTCGTCCCGGCGGAGGGATCGTGCGTTTGTCTGCTTCCGGAGCTGGACCCATACATCATGGGCTACCGTGGCCGGCGCAGGCTCTTGGCTCCTGAGCACTCTGCCAAGGTGTTTGACCGAGCCGGAAACGCGGTGAGAACCGTGTGGGTCAACGGCAAGGTAGTGGGAGCGTGGAGCCTGCGGAAGGACGGGAGCGTGGCATGTGGTCTCTTCCAGCACGCGGGTGAGGAGGAGAGCGGCCTGCTGGAGCGCGAGGTGCGCCGTCTGGAGGGATTCCTGCGGGGCGAGTCTCTGTCCCAGCGTATGCACACGCCCTTCACCCGTGCTTTGCTGCAGACATGATGTGATGCCTGCTGGCCAACCCGCGCACGGCACGCCCTGGCGACGGGCCGAGGATACGGCCACGCGCCGAGGACACGGCCACGCGCCGAGGATACGGCGACGTGGTCTGGATGGAGCCAACCGGGCGGCCGATGGATCCCTGGAACGAGCCCATCCCGTCCCCACCACTCAATGCCCCATTTCGAGAGCCTCGTTCGTCGATTGCTGAGATTCTGGGATTTGGTGCCTACTGACAATTGTGGTAGAATCGGCCTTCGTCGACAGCGGCGGTTCAGGGCCACGTCGGAGCCTCATCGCACTCTCATCGTACTCTCATCGCAATGGACGGTCGGATTGTCCACGAACCAGCGGCGCACTTCGTCATCACGACGGGTGCGCCGTTGTCTGTTTCCCCGAGATTGACCTCTGGATCTCGATCGCCTCTCGGGAAGGCCCTGTGTGGTCAAGGCTGGGCCGGGAGGTTCCTACGGCTGATGCGCTGCGGGGGCCGAAGACCTGCCCGAGTCTCCGACCACTTGCTCGGCGCCCTCAACGGTGATAGAATACCCACTGTAGGCAGAGAGTTGTAGCGCCAGAAGGGACAGCGCCGGCTCCCTGGTTCGGCACAAGCGAGCCTCCCCATGGCTCGTCGTGGGCGACCTGCTCAAGGAGCGCGGTCCCGATGACGTGGGGAGGCGGCTCATTGGGACCGCGGATATGCACATGACGGACATGCTGCAGAAGCTGTTGGACTGGAAACGGCCCGAGAGTTGGCTGAGGATCACTTCGATAGACTGCCACACTGCAGGCGAACCCCTTCGCGTGATCACCAGCGGTTACCCCGATCTCCCGGGCGACACGATTCTGGCCCGTCGTCGCTACGCACGAGAGAACCTGGATCACCTGCGCACAGCGCTGATGTGGGAACCGCGCGGTCACGCCGACATGTACGGCTGCATCATCACCCCGCCTGTCAGCTCAAAGGCTGATATCGGTGTTCTCTTCATGCACAACGAAGGCTACAGCACGATGTGTGGCCACGGTATCATCGGAGTCGTCAAGGTCGCGCTGGAGGCGGGGCTGCTGCCCATGACCGCGCCCGAGACGGCGGTCAGGATAGACACTCCCGCGGGTTTGGTCAGCACCCGCGCCAGGGTGGCCGAAGGAGACGTGCAGAGCGTCTGCTTCCTCAACGTGCCTTCTTTCGTGCTGGCGCTCGACGAGAGAGTGGATGTGCCGGGGTTGGGTCAGGTGCGCTATGACCTCGCCTTCGGCGGAGCTTTCTATGCCTTCGTGCAGGCGGAAGATGTCGGACTGTCCTGCACTCCGGAGGACTTCCGTGCTTTCATCGAGAAGGGTTTGGCCATCAAGCGCGCGGTCATGGCTGACCGGGCCATCCGGCACCCATTCGAGGAGGATTTGAGTTTCTTGTACGGCACCATCTTCATAGGACCCGCCATGGGTGAAGGCGCTCATAGTCGCAATGTCTGCGTCTTCGCAGAGGGCGAGGTGGATCGCTGCCCGACCGGCACGGGCGTCAGCGCTCGTCTGGCCATTCACTACGCAAGAGGCGAAATCGGGCCTGATGAGCCGATCACCATTGAGAGTATCATCGGCACTCGCTTCACCGGCCGCGTGGTCGAGTCGACCACCTTTGGTCCGTATCCGGCGATCATCCCGGAAGTTGAAGGTGCGGCTCACATCACCGGCCGCCACGAGTTCTTGATCGATCCAGAGGATCCGTTGCAGTCCGGATTCATCTTGCGCTAGCACATCGAAGTGACAACCTTGGGGATGGCAGATCAGGTCATGGGATTGGTCTTCGACATCAAGAGATTCGCGGTGCATGATGGGCCGGGCATTCGTACCACGGTCTTCTTCAAGGGGTGTCCCCTGGATTGTTGGTGGTGCCACAATCCCGAGGGCCAGTCCTCCAAGCCCGAGATGATCTTCCGCGCTGGGCGCTGTATCGGGTGCGGAGCTTGCCAGGCCGCCTGTGCGCAGGATGCAATCTGCCTGGACGGTGGCGTGGCGTCCACTGACATGGACAAGTGCATCCTTTGTGGAGAGTGCGTCGAGGTCTGCTGCGCCGAGGCGCGCGAGATCGCGGGCCAGGAGATGACCGTAGAGGAAGTGATGACTGAGGTCAGGCGAGACCTCGCTTTCTACGAGGAGTCTGGTGGCGGTGTGACCTTATCGGGCGGAGAGGCTCTGCTGAGTTGCGAATTCCTGCTGGCACTCCTACGAGTGTGTCGGGCCGAGGAGATACACACGGCGGTGGACACTTGTGGCTTCGCGTCATGGGAGACGATGGACCGCATCCGCGAGCACGTGGATCTGTTTCTGTACGATCTCAAGGTGATGGATGATGCCAGGCACAGACGGTACACCGGTGAATCGAACGAGTTGATCCTGAGGAATCTTCAGTCTCTGTCACAGCGCGGGCACGCCATTCGCCTGCGCATGCCGGTCATTCCCGGGGTGAACGATGATGACGAGAACATTCGGAGGGTGGGAGCGTTGGCCGCCGCCCTGCCGCACCTGGAGCAGGTTGACGTCTTGCCCTATCATCGAGCGGCGGCTGACAAATGCGCGCGGCTCGACAAGGTCTATCGGTTGCCCGAGACGTATCCGCCTTCCAAAGAGCGAATGAGTGAGATAGCGCACAAGTTGAGAGGATACGGTCTACGGGTGAGAGTGGGGGGATGAAACCATGTCCATGAGCCAGAGAGTTGCCCGCCTGAGACAGCAGAGTCTGGATGCCGTGCCAACCATCTCGACGGAGCGCGCGGAGCTCATGACCGAGTTCTACCGCAATGATCTGGGACCCGTGTCCACCCCCGTCCGCCGAGCGTTGGCTTTCGAGTACCTGATGGAACGCAAGTCCATCTGCATCAATAGGGGTGAGCTGATCGTCGGCGAGAAGGGCCCGGCCCCCAAGGCTACGCCCACCTACCCGGAACTCTGCTGCCACAGTCTGAAGGACCTGGACATCCTCAACACTCGCGAGAAGATACCTTTCCTGGTTAGTGAAGAGGCCCGGCAGACATACGCCGAGACTATCATTCCCTACTGGCGCGGCAAATCCATGCGAGATCTCATCTTCAAGGAGATGACTGAGGAGTGGAAGACCGCATACGAGGCCGGAATCTTCACCGAGTTTATGGAGCAGCGGTCTCCCGGGCACACGGTCCTGGATGACAAGATCTATCGCAAGGGCTTCGTCGGCTTCAAGGCTGACATCGAGCAGAGCCTGCAGGGGCTGGACTACCTGGGCGACCGCATGGCTTACCGGAAACAAGAGCAACTCAGGGCCATGCGCATCTGTGCCGATGCCCTGATCCACTTCGCTGAACGACACTCGCAGAAGGCGAGAGAGTTGGCGATGCGAGAGAGAGATTCGCAAAGGAAGGTAGAGCTGGAGCGCATCGCGCGAGTCTGTTCGCACGTCCCGGCGTATGCGCCTCAGGATCTCTGGGAGGCCCTGCAGTACTACTGGTTCGTGCACCTGGGCATGACGACGGAGCTCAATCCCTGGGATGCTTTCAACCCCGGCCACCTGGATCAGCATGTCTATCCCTTCTACAAGAAGGGTTTCGACGATGGCTCGCTCACCGAGGAGCAGGCCAGGGAGTTGTTGCAGTGCTTCTGGATCAAGTTCAACAACCAGCCGGCGCCGCCCAAGGTGGGGGTTACCGCAGCCGAGAGCGGTACCTACACCGACTTCGCTCAGATCAACACCGGTGGCGTCAAGGCGGACGGCTCGGATGCCGTCAACGAGATGACCTACTTGATCCTGGATGTGGTCGAGGAGATGCGCCTGCTGCAGCCTAGCTGCTCGATTCAGGTCAGCAAGAGGAACCCGGACAGGTTCGTGAAGCGGGCGGCAAAGATCATTCGGACGGGCTTCGGACAGCCTTCGGTATTCAATGCCGACTTGATCGTCCAGGAACTGGTTCGGCAGGGCAAGTCCGTGGAGGACGCTCGATGCGGCGGCTCCAGCGGATGCGTGGAAGTCGGAGCCTTCGGCAAGGAGAACTACAACCTGTCGGGGTACTTCAACATGCCCAAGGTCCTGGAACTCGCGCTGAATTCCGGCGTCGATCCTCGCACGGGACGAACGATAGGGCTTGAGACAGGCGACCCGACGGTATTCGGCTCCTTCGATGCTCTGTTCGAGGCGTACGAGAGACAACTGAATCACTTCGTGGACCTCAAGGTGAGAGGCAACAACGTCATCGAGAGGCTCTACGCGGAGTACATGCCCGCGCCGATGCTTTCGCTGGTGATCAGTGACTGCATCGCCAGGGGCAGGGACTACCACGACGGTGGAGCCCGCTACAACACCACGTACGTCCAGGGAGTGGGCGTGGGCACGATGACCGATGCGCTCTCCTCCATCAAGTACCACGTTTTTGACAAGGGGACCTTCACGATGGCAGCATTGCTCGCCGCCCTGCGAGTCGACTTCGTGGGCCACGAGAGGGTGCGCCAGATGCTCCTGAACCGGACCCCCAAGTATGGCAATGACGATGACTACGCGGACGAGATCATGGTCGCTGTGTTCGATGCCTACTTCGAGGCCATAGATGGCCGGCAGAACACCAAGGGGGGAACCTACCACATCAACCTGCTGCCGACCACATGCCACGTCTACTTCGGATCGGTGACCGGAGCTACCCCCGACGGGCGCAGGGATGGAAAGCCACTGTCGGAAGGCATCTCGCCCGTGCAGGGAGCGGATCGCCGGGGCCCGACGGCTGTGCTCAGATCCGTGGCCAAGATGGACCACGCTCGCACCGGTGGCACGCTGCTCAACCAGAAGTTCACTCCCCAGCTACTCGAGGACGATGAGGGTCTTGACAGGTTGGTGCATCTGGTGCGAACGTTCTTCAAGCTGGATGGGCACCACATCCAGTTCAATGTAGTAGATGCCGCTACGCTGCGGGCAGCCAAGAAGAACCCCGAGCAGCACAGGGACCTCATCGTCCGCGTGGCCGGCTACAGCGACTACTTCTGCGATCTCGGGGAGGCGCTGCAGGACGAGATCATCGCCCGGACGGAGCACCGGGCGTTCTGAAGAGCTTCTCGGGTCCGGGGGCGCCGGGGCCCGGAAAGATCCCTGGCTCTCTTCTGTGGAGAGGTATCCCTGAGGTGCTGGTCAGCCCGTCACTCCGGCCTTGCAGCCACGACCAAAACCCCTGTCGCTGCTCGTTTCCCGATGGCGGCAGCGAGATTCCGCACCTTCAGGGCGGGTGCCTACCACCCGCGACGGCGTACGTTTTGCAGGGGCACGGACCAGAATCGTGCAACAGTCGGAGTTTCGTCTCCAGTACCTGGACCCGCAGCAGATTACCAGCAGAGGAGTGGAGCATGGACAAGGAACAACCGACCGCATATCCGTACATCCCTAACTCCGTGGCCGCTGTGAAGGCGCAGATGCTCCGGGAAGTCGGCGCAGAGAGCATGGAGGACTTCTTCGAGGACATACCGGCGAAGCTGAGGATCAAGGGGAGTATGAGCTTGCCCGGACCACTCCTTGCCGAGCACGCCTTGCAGAGGCACGTGGAAACCATCCTGGCCAAGAACGAGACCGCTCGAGAGCACCTCAACTTCCTGGGTGCCGGGTGCTATCAGCATCATGTTCCGGCAGTGTGTGACGAGGTGAACCAGCGAGGCGAATTCCTGACTGCCTACGCAGGCGAGCCTTACGATGACCACGGGAGGTTCCAGGCGCTGTTTGAGTACACCAGCATGATGGGTGAGCTTCTGAACATGGATGTGGTCAACGTTCCAACCTACGACGGGTTCCAGGCTGCCGCCACTTCCATTCGCATGGCCATGCGGATTACGGGCCGATACCAGGTGCTGATATCGAGCGTCATCGGTGCTGGCAAGCTGTCCAAGATCAGGGACTACTGCAAACCGGAGGCGGATATCAAGCTGCTCAGACATGATGTCGGCACCGGCCAACTGGATCTTGGAGCCTTCGCCGATGAGGTGTCCGCCGACACGGCCGTCGTGTACTTCGAGAACCCGTCGTATCTTGGGGTCATCGAGACGCAGGGTGACGAGATCTCGAGCATGACCCATGACTGTGGTGCCATCTGCATCGTGGGAGCCGATCCGATTTCGCTTGGCGTCCTGACTCCGCCGGTTGAGTACGGTGCGGACATCGTCTGCGGCGACATCCAGTCGCTGGGCATGCACATGCAATTCGGTGGCGGCCACGGCGGGTACATAGCCACGCGCGACGAGGAGAAGTACGTGATGGAGTATCCCTCCCGGCTCTTCGGGATCGCGCCGACGTGCGTTCCCGGGGAGTACGGCTTCGGCGACGTAGCCTACGAGAGAACCTCCTTTGCGGTCAGGGAGAAGGGCAAGGAGTGGGTGGGCACGGCCGCCGCGCTGTGGGGCATCACTGCCGGCGTCTATCTGGCGCTTATGGGGCCCAGTGGCATGGTGGAGATTGGCGAAGGGATCATGTCGAGGACGCGGTATGCGATTCTACAGATGAACAGGATCGAAGGGGTCGAGGCTCTCGCGTCGCAGTCATCTCACTTCAGGGAATTCGTGGTCAACTTCGACGAGACGGGCAAGAGTGTCGAGGAGATCAACCGGGTTCTGCTGGCGCGTGGCATCTTCGGCGGGAAGGACCTCACGGAGGAGTTCCCGGAGCTGGGCAACAGCGCTCTGTACTGCGTGACCGAGGTACACAGCAAGGATGACATCGATCGGCTCGTGGCAGAGTTGAGGGAGGCCATCGAGGGATGAGTTACTTAGGGATAAGCGAGCACAGGCTCACGAACGGAAGGCTCAACTTGAGACGATTCCACCAGGCGAAGTGGGATGAGCCGATCATCTTCGAACTGAGCCGCGAGGGACAGCGGGGTATCCTCGTGCCTGATGTGGAGGATGAGATCGGGCAGGAGGTTGGCGACGTCTTGACGACCCTGCCCGAGAGTATGCGCAGAAAGGAGCCCCCCCGGCTGCCGGAATTGTCGCAGCCTGCGGTGCTGAGGCACTACGTGAGACTCTCTCAGGAGAACCTGGGTGCCGATCTGAACATCGACATCGGGCAGGGAACCTGCACGATGAAGTATAACCCCAAGATCAACGAGAGACTGGCTCGGATGCCCGAGATGACCGATGTTCATCCCCTGCAAGACGAAGGAACGGTTCAGGGCATTCTGGAGGTGATGTACAGGTTCGAGCAGATCCTGAAAGAAATCTCCGGAATGGATCGCTTCTCGCTGCAGCCCGGGGCCGGATCGGCGGCGATATACACCAATGTCTCCATCATTCGAGCCTATCACGAGTCACGTGGGGACGCGGGCCGGCGAGACGAGATCATCACCACCATCTTCTCTCATCCTTCCAACGCCGCCTGCGCCAAGACCGCCGGTTTCAAGATCATCACCCTCTATCCTGACGAGGATGGCTATCCCGATCTGGAAGCTCTGAAGGCCGCGGTATCGGATCGTACCGCGGGTCTGATGATCACCAACCCCGAGGACACTGGGATCTACAACCCAAGGATTGCGGAATTCGTCGAGATCGTGCATGAGGCCGGCGGGCTGTGCTGCTACGATCAGGCCAATGCGAACGGGATCCTGGGTATCACCAGAGCCAAGGAGGCGGGCTTCGATCTCTGCCATTTCAATCTGCACAAGACGTTCTCCACTCCCCACGGGTGCGGCGGGCCGGGGGGCGGCGTCAGTGGCGTGACAGAGGAACTGGCCAAGTACTTGCCGGTACCGTTGGTCGACTACGACGGCGAGACCTACTGTCTGGATTACGATCGGCCACAGAGCATTGGCAAGGTGGGCCCGTTCTACGGCGTGGCCCCCGTTATCTTGAAGGCCTACGCCTGGGCCATGAGTCTCGGCGCGCAGGGACTGAGGGAGGTCGCCGAGGTGGCGGTGCTGAACAACAATTATCTCCTCGCGAAGATGAAGGAGATACGGGGGATCGAGGTGCCCTACGCCACAGGCAAGCGACGCATCGAGCAGGTCCGGTATAGCTGGGAGGCCCTGACGAGAGACACTGGGGTGCATTCCGAAGAACTGGGGCTGCGGGCGGCCGACTACGGCGTTCACTACTGGACCAGTCATCACCCATTCATTGTCCCCGAGCCCTGCACTCTCGAGCCCACCGAGTCGTACTCCAAGGACGAACTCGACGAGTACGTGGACATCATGGCGCACGTTTCTGAGGAGGCATATAGCGACCCAGAGTCGGTCAAGACGGCTCCTCACAACAGCACCATCCACACCATCGACCACTCTCCTCTTGATGACCCATCACAGTGGGCGATGACCTGGCGAGCCTATCTCAGGAAGATGAGCGGGGGCGCAGGGTGAGCGTGTCTCTGGAGGGCCGCGTCTCTTGGCACCGGGATCCGAAGGGAGCGAGGAGCACTCCTGTCGAATGGCACCCGTTTGCCTCGGGCCTACGGCCTGGGCTATGGGTGAGTAATTGGTGAGGGAGCAGTGATCAAAAGGCTGGGTTTGATCGTCAACCCGATCGCCGGGATAGGTGGGAGGGTCGGACTCAAGGGGAGCGATGGCGCAGGAATACAGATGCGCGCCCGTGCCCTGGGGGCTGTGCCCCGGGCGCAGAGTCGAGCGATCCGGGCCCTTGAGCAGGTGAAATCGTGGGGGGGAGAGGTCGAGATTGTCACCTATCCTCTCGAGATGGGAGAGGATGCCGCCAGGGCATGCGGCTTCGAGCCCACCGTGATCGGCTCCATCTCGCCGGGAGAGACGACCGCGGAGGATACGGGCAGGGCGGCGGGGGACATGCTGGATCTGGGGGTGAGTCTTCTGCTGTTTGCCGGTGGTGATGGCACGGCCCGGGATGTGTGCAGCGTCGCAGGTGAAGAACCCGTGGTCCTCGGCATTCCGGCGGGAGTCAAGATTCATTCGGCCGTCTACGCGACTAACCCGATCAACGCAGGGAGCCTGGCCGTGCTGTACCTTGATGGAAAGGTGCGCCGGCTGCGAGCGGCGGAGGTCATGGACACAGATGAGGAAGCTTTGAGGCGGGGCGGCGTCGCCACGAAGCTGTACGGGTATCTCAGGGTACCTTGCCGGCCGCGGATGGTCCAGAGCCTGAAGTTGCCCAGCGAGGCTGGAGAAGAGGCCGCCATGGCGGCGGTCGCCGAGGATGTCGTGAGCCAGATGGAGAGGGGCTGGCTCTACATCCTTGGCCCGGGCACGACCACGAGGGCCATCGCTCACAGGCTCGGCGTGGAGAAGACGCTCATCGGCGTCGATGTGGTGGCAGACGGAAGACTCGTAGTCGAGGACGCGAATGAGGAGCGGCTCCTGGAGTTCCTGGAAGGACGCAAGGCGAAGGTTGTCGTGACGCCTATTGGGGGCCAGGGGTGCATCTTCGGACGAGGAAACCAGCAGATCAGCCCGAGGGTGCTGGAGAAGGTGGGCAGGGAGAACATCGTCATCGTGAGCACGAGCCGGAAGATCCATTCGCTGGGTGGACGACCTCTGTGGGTGGACACGGGAGATCGGGAAGTGGACGGCATGCTCGATGGTTACATCAAGGTGACGACGGGGTGGGACGATCAAATCGTCTATCGGGTGGCAAGCTAGGCCGATGTGAGGAGCGCGGCGAAGGGGTCAGAATGAAGCCACAGAGGCTATCACGCAACGTGATCTACGAGAATCCCTGGGTCAGCCTGTACGTCGACAGGGTCCGATTCCCGCAGGGCAGGATCATCGATGAACACCATGTGCTGCACTTCGGGAAGGAGGCGGTGGCGGTCCTGGTGGAGGATGAGCGTCACCGCATCCTTCTGGTCAACGTCTATCGCTACGTCACGAACACCATCGAATGGGAGATCCCGGCGGGAGTCTTGGAGGACGGGGAATCCATCCTGGCCGCTGCCGAGCGGGAGGTGCGAGAGGAGTCGGGATACGAGACCGTGGATCACGAGCTGATCCACACCTTCTGTCCGATGAATGGCATCGCCGACCAGGTGTTCCATGTCGCGCGGTGCCGGGCCACCAAGAAGGTGGGCGGCTTCGATGGGAACGAGGTGAGAGAGTTCAGGTGGATCTCGAGAGAGGAGATGCGGCAGATGGTGAGTGAGGGATCGGTGAGAGACGGGTTCTCGTTGGTGGGTCTGCTGCTGTATATGACTCTCTTGAGCGAGGGGGATGAACATGGGAAGTCTGGACGGTAGGCGGGCTCTCATCACCGGCGCGGGCTCGGGAATCGGCCGGGCGACGGCTCTACTATTCGCCCGCGAAGGAGCGGCGGTGGCGGTGGTGGACGTGGATCGACAGGGCGGGACTTCCGTGGTCGACGAGATCGTGCAAGAGGGAGGGCAAGGCATCTTCGTGTATTGCGACGTGGCGAGGGTAGCCGACTGCCGAAGCGCCGTGAAAGAGAGTGTGGACCGGCTGGGTGGCCTGGATATCCTGTTCAACAACGCCGGCGTTGTCCGGCGGACTACGATCCTGGAGCTCAGCGAGGAAGAGTGGGATCGGGTCATGGCCACCAACGTCAAATCGGTGTTCCTGTTCAGCAAGTACGCCGTTCCTGTCATGGCCCGAGCCGGCGGCGGGGTGATCATCAACGCGGGATCCGGCTGGGGGTTGACGGGAGGGCGCCGCGCGATCTCCTATTGTGCCTCCAAGGGTGCGGTGGTGAATATGACCCGGGCCATGGCGCTGGATCACGGAGAGCAGAACATCCGCGTTAACTGTATCTGCCCTGGGGACACCGACACGTCGATGCTGCGGAGCGAGGCGCGGCAACTGGGTCAGTCAGATGAGAGCTTCATGGCCGAGGCGGCCGATCGTCCTTTGCAGCGCATCGGCACGCCGGAGGAGATCGCGCGTGCAGTGTTGTATCTGGCCAGTGATGCGTCGTCCTATGTCACCGGCACCACGCTGGTGGTGGACGGCGGCGGTCTGGCGGGGTAGGGTGGGGCGCAGGAAGCGTGGAGCGTGGTAGTCTGGCTGACAAGTCTGCGGAATCGGTGAAGTCGGTGCAACTGAGGGCCGGACGGGCCGAATTGGCGTGACGGCTGCAGGAGGTGTGAACATGGACCATACCGACTACCCTCGCTTGGTGGTTGAGGACATCGTTCGACTGCGACGACGGATCGATGATTCCGGATTGCCCGAGAAGCTTGTGGACCGCAATCTGCTCATTGGAACGTGGAACATCATGAGTTTTGGGAGGGTGTACGATAGTTGGGGTCGGAACCAGGGGAGTCCGAAGCGCAACCTGCGGGCGATGGCCTGCATTGCCGAAGTCGTGCGGCGGTTCGACGTCATCGCCATTCAGGAGGTCAAGCGCGACACGTCGGCGATGCGCATGCTGTTGGAGGATTTCCTTGGATCTGACTGGGGGTTGGTCATCAGCGACGTTTCGGCGGGATTCGAGGGTAACAAGGAGAGGTTGGCGTACGTGTACGATAGACGACGGGTGCAACCGTCGGGACTGGCCGGCGAGATCGTCCTGCCTCCTACTGAAGATGGGGACCCCTCCGAGCAGTTCGATCGGACTCCGTACATCGTCGGCTTTGAGTCGGGCAGAGAGAGTTTCGTGCTGTTGACGGCTCACATCAAGTATGGCGAGGCGCCGGCTGAGCGCGTCGAGGAGCTGAAGGCGTTGGCCGAGTACGTGGCTACGGAGATACGCGATCGCACGAGAACCGGCGGGGAAGAGAAGAACCTGATTGTAGTGGGTGACTTCAACATCGAGACTCGCAGCGATAACCCCCTCTTCCGAGCGTTTGCGTCCACCGGTCTGATCGTGCCATCCGAGCTGCTCGATGTGAAGACCACCTACGGCACGGACCCCAGGCACTACGATCAGATCGCGTGGTTCATGGGAGAACTGGACATGGTCTGTACGGAACAGGCCGGCGTGATCGACTTCGCCGGAGCGGTCTTCCAGGAGCTCACGCTGAGACAGATGTCCTATCGCGTGTCAGATCACTTTCCGCTATGGGTCGAGTTCCTCATCGATCGCAGTACTGAGCACATGGCCAACACTCTGGGGGTCGACCCGGCGATGCCCAACCCCCTCGCGGGCGTTCCGGACTAGGGCTTCGTTGTATACCCGCCCGCTCTCTGGTCGCGGAGAGTCTGGTGCAAGTTCTGTCCTGTGGTTTGACCGGGGCGGGGCTGCGCGTACCAAGGCGAGCGACCAGATCGGTGGGACCTGTGATCCTGTGAGGACCAGGGGAGATCATATGGCTCCGAATCTGGTAGTCAGGGATGTGCGGCCGGATGATGCGGAAGCGGTCGTCTCGATTCTCAACCCGATCGTCGAGGCGGGAGTGTACACGGTACTGGACGCGCCTTTCACCATCGAGGAAGAGCGCGAGTACATAGAGAGCTTTCCCCCTCGCGGCGTCTTCCACGTGGCCGAGCACCCTCAGGATGGAGAGATAGTCGGGCTGCAGAGTATCGAGCCGTTCGCCACCTACACGCACGCGTTCGACCACGTGGCCGTGATGGGGACCTACGTGTCTCTGTCGTACTTGCGACAGGGAATCGGCAGACGTATGTCCGAGGTGACCTTCGAAGCCGCGCGACACAAGGGATACGAGAAGATATTCACCTATGTCCGGGCCGACAATCCGGGTTCGCTGGCGTTTCACGTTGAGCTTGGCTTTCGCATCGTGGGGACGGCGGAGAGGCAGGCCAAGACCGGACCGAGGTACGTGGACGAGGTCATCATCGAGATGTTCCTGTAGGAGTGCATCGTGGCTAGTGCGAGTCATTGCGGGAAATCGAATACTGATGTCTGCGGAAGGGAAGACTGCACATGGGGGTCTTGAGCGTCCGCGAGCTGCTGGCAATGCATGGGGTGTGTACGGGGCGGGAGTTGCTGGCGCTTGTCGATGTTGAGGTGTATCCCCTCTGGAGGGTTTGCTGCAGCGATCCCGAGATCGTTCTGCGGCACGTCGGTCGGCGCTACCTGCGCTTCGACAAGGCGGTGGAGGGCTACACGCGACTGTCGCCCTCGATCCGGCGCGAGTTCCTCACCTACTCGGTGATCGGGCTGCCGGAGCAGGAAGACGAGATCGAGGCGCGTCGGGCGGAGCTGGAGCGGGATTTGCTATGCATCAGCGAGCAGAAGCGTGAAGTCGCTCGGGAGGCGGTTCATCGAGCCATCGAGCACAGTCCGCATGGGCGGCGTCTCGAGGAGCACGTCTGCTGCATGATCGCGGGCGATGTGACCTACGGCATGGCTCACCGGGTTGAGCGCCCGGAGTCGAGTACCGGACGAATGGTGCGCGGTTCTGACCTGGACGTGGTTATCGTTGCCGACGAGGAGATCTCGCCGGCTGAAGCGAAGGATCTGGACGGGGCGATCTACGAACAGAAGTGGAGGATGCTGGTTCTGCCACAGCTACGGGAGGAACTGGACTACGTTGTCAAGGACATCACCAGAGTCCTGAAGCAGTTGCGATTCGATGATCTGCGCCACATGATCGCCTGCAAGATCCTGCATGAAAGCGAGTTACTGGTCGGCAGCGAAGCCCTCTTCGCCCGGATCAAGGGCCTGATCCAGGAGTATGATATTCCGTCCAGGTTACACGATCTGACAGACAGGGCTGCAAGGGATCGGGTGATTGCTGAGAGGTGTCTGCTGGCGCACTCAGGCTCGGAGGAGAGTCGGCATTGGGACAATCTGTTCTTCACCAGTGAAGAGCGCGAGGAGTTGTGCTGAACTGAGAAGCGCTCGCACGCTGGAAAGACAGCCGGGACCGATCATCGGCCCCGGCTGTCTCTCCAGGTGAAGCCCTCAAGCGGCATTGCCCTTGAACTGGCTCATGTACAGATTGTGGTAGAAGCCTTGCTGTGCCAGCAGATCCTCGTGTGTGCCTCGTTCAATGATGCGTCCGTCGTCGATGACCAGCACCTGGTCAGCGTTGCGGATCGTGCTCAGCCGGTGGGCGATGACGAAGCTGGTGCGCCCCTCCATCAGGCGGAGTAGTGCCTGCTGGATGCGGATCTCGGTGCGCGTGTCGACGCTGCTGGTGGCCTCGTCCAGTACCAGAACGCCCGGGTCGGTGAGGACCGCGCGGGCGATGGCCAGCAACTGCCGCTGACCCTGGCTCAGGTTGCTGCCGCGCTCCGAGAGTTCGGTCTGGTATCCCTGGGGGAGACGCTGGATGAACTGGTCGGCGTTGGCCAGCTTCGCCGCCTCGATGCACTCTTCGTCGGTGGCATCCAGTCTTCCGTAGCGGATGTTCTCAATCACTGTGGTGGAGAAGAGGAAGGTGTCCTGAAGCACGATGCCAAGCTGTCGGCGCAGACTGCTCTTCTGCACTTCGCGTATGTCCTTGCCGTCGATGCGAATGGCACCCTCCTGGATGTCGTAGAAGCGGGTCAGCAGGTTGACCATGGTCGTCTTCCCGGCGCCCGTGGGGCCCACCAAAGCAATGGTCTGTCCGGGGTTCGCGTTCAAGCTGACATCAGTGAGCACCGGCGTGCCCGGTATGTAGCTGAAGTCTACATCATCGAAGATCACCTCGCCGACGATGTCTTCGAGCGGCGGTGCGTCAGGAGCATCGAGCAATTCAGGTTCCTCGTCGATGATGGCGAAGACCCGCTCGGCCCCGGCCAGGGCGGCCTGGATCGAGTTGTAGAGGTTGGCCAACTGTCTCAGAGGATGGGCAAAGCGACGAGAATAGGTGATGAAGGTCGCGATGGTGCCGACTGTGGCCAGACCACGGATGGCCAGCCAGCCTCCCAGGCCAGCGACCACGGCGATGACGACGTTGCTCAGTACGCTCATCAGGGGAGGTATCAGAAGGGGATACACCATCGCCTCTATCCCGGCGTCGCGAACGGTGATGTTGGCTCGGTCGAAGTCCGCGACCGTGGCATCTTGTTGGGCGAAGGCCATGACCACTCGCTGCCCGCTGAGGGTTTCCTCCATCAAGCCGTTCAACTCGCCGAGATTCGTCTGCAGGCGGCGATAGCCCGCACGCGTCCGCTTCGCGATGACCAGCGTCAGCACCACCATCAGCGGAAAGATGGTTAGCGGTGCCAGGGCCAACCAGGGGTTCAGAGCGAGCATCGCTACCAGGATCCCGACCACGCTAAGCAACCCGCTGACCAGTTGGGTGGCATTCTGAGAGAGCGCCCGGTTGATGGCGTCGACGTCGTTGGTGATGCGGCTCATCAACTCGCCATGAGGCCGCCGATCGAAGAAACTGAGCGACAGGGTCTGCAAATGCTCGAACAGGTCACGGCGCATGTCACGAAGGGCCCGTTGAGCGACGGTAGACATGATGTAGCCCTGGGCTATCTGGGACAACCAGGCCGCGAGATAGGCGCCCAACATCAGGGCGATGGTGCGCAACAGTGCAGCAGAGTCCCCAAACTGGTCGATCGCCCGGCCCAGCAGAATGGGCCCCAGCAATCCCAGGACGGAACTCACCAGAATCAAGACAACGGTGAGGGCGAGGGCCAGCCGGAAAGGCTTGAGATACGCAACAAGTCGTCTGAGCGCACCACGGGGATCCCGGGCTTTCTCGATCCTCGCTGACCCCATGTGACCGGGCCCGCGCATGCCCCGCATGCGGGCCCTGGCTTGTGGCTCGCGGTTGCCTGATGGATGACTAGCCATAGCTCTCGCCTCCGTCCCCCAGTTGTGATTGGTAGATCTCCTGATAGATGGGGCTCGACTCCATCAGTTCCGAGTGGGAGCCAACCGCAGCGATGCGTCCCCGTTCCAGAACAACTATCTTGTCCGCATTGAGCACCGTGCTGACCCGCTGTGCGATGACGAAGCTGGTCCGGTCGGCCATCAGGGTCTCCAGAGCCATCTCGATCTTGACTTCGGTGTCCACGTCCACCGAACTCGTGCTATCGTCGAGGATCAGAACGCGGGGCTGGACCAGGAGCGCACGGGCGATGGCGATGCGCTGTTTCTGCCCACCGGACAGATTCGTGCCCCGTTGCTTGATAGCCGTGTCGTAGCCATCCGGGAAGGCCATGATGAACTCGTGAGCCTGTGCAGCCTTGGCGGCAGCGATGACGTCTTCGTCGGGAGCGTCGGGTCGCCCGTAGCGTATGTTATCCCTTATGGTGCCGCCGAAGAGCACGGTCTCCTGAAGTGCGATGCCCATGTGCTCTCGAAGTGACTTCAGCGTCATGTCGCGCACGTCGATTCCGTCGATGGTCACCTTGCCCGAGGTGACGTCGTAGAAGCGGGGGATCAGGTTGATGAAGCTAGATTTGCCTGCCCCGGTCGCTCCAAGGATCGCCACCGTCTCACCCGGCTCGGCTACCAGGTTAACGTCGCTGAGAACCGGCTCGCCGCAATCTCCGTCGTAGCTGAAGCAGACGTCCTCGAAGGTGACCCGCCCCTTGATGTGGGATGGCGCCTTGGCGTTGGGACGATCCTGTACCTCAGGCTTGCTGTCGAGCACCTCGACGATGCGATCCGCCGAGGCCCCGGCAGCGGATGCCATCCCGACCATCATGCCGATCATGAGGAGTGGAATGGTGGTCGAGAGCAGGTAGTTGACCGATGCCATCACCGCCCCAACCGTGAGCGAGCTGACCTCTATTTGCCCTGCGCCGTACCAGACGATGGCCACCATTCCGAGGTTCATGACCAGGAACATGCTGGGCATCAGCACGGAGAGGACCCGCATGACCTTGACCGTCTGGTTGGTCAGGTCGAGGTTGACGCGGGCGAAGCGGGCATCCTCGTGATCGGCGCGGACGAAGGCTTTGACCACGCGAACTCCGGCCAGGTTCTCCTGCAGAACGGTGTTTAGCTGGTCGAGCCTCTGCTGCACGCCCAGAAAGAGCGGCCGCGCTTTCCTCACGAAGAGCGACACCATTATCGAGATCACGAACAGAAGGATGAGCATGATTGGGGCCAATTGAGGGCCGGTCCTGACGAGCAGCGCAGCGCTGCCGATCATCATCACCGGGGCGCGAACGAGAAGACGCAGAGACAACAGCAGGAGCATCTGTACCTGATTGGTGTCGCTGGTCAAACGAACCATCAGCTTGCCGGTCTGGAGATCGTCGAGATTGCCGAAAGAGAGTGTCTGGACCTTCCTGAATAGCGCGCTGCGCAGATCGGCCCCGAAGCTCTGTGATGCCTTCACTGCGAGTACGGAGTTGCCGATCACCAGGAGCGAGCTGACCAAGGTGGCTCCCAACATGGCGAGGGTCGTGCTCAACACCAACGAGCTGTCTTTGAACGCAACTCCGCGGTCTACGATCCGCTGGACCAGCAGGGGGATGACCAACTCGGACGCTGAGGCGCCGGCGAGCATCAGTAGCGCTAGGAGCGCCGATTTGCGATAGGGTTTCGCGAAGCGAAACAGGCGTCGGATTGACTTCATCTATCTCCTCTCTTCCGGTGTGTCTGTCTTGCCGCACAGGTATTCCATGGCGGCGCGCAGGGCTTCCTCGACGATCTTGTCACGTAGTTCCGAGCTTGCTAGGCGTCCACTGTGGTAGAGGATCAAGGGCGCGTTCACGATACCGCACGCGGTAACGGCAGCGACGAGGGGATCCTCGACCACGCACGCTCCTCGTCGGATGCCGATCTCGACCAGTCGGGCCAGGTACCGCAGATGGACCTCCAACCACTTGCACGGGCGCGTGGGGCAATCGGATTCGGCCAAGGGCAGGACCCATTGGAATCTGTACATGTTTGGGCGGGAAGAGGCGACGTGAACGTAGTGAGCAAGTGATTCGCGGAGCACGGCCCTCACGTCGCCTGTCTCAGCGCGATCGAGTAGCTCCTCGTGCCAAGCCTGCATTCTCTGCCGCTGCCGTTGACGAAGCTCTGCGATGAGGGTTGCCCGGTTCTCGAAGTAGGTGTAAAGGACCATGTGCGAGACGCCGACTCGGTCGGCTATCGCGCGGATGCTGAGCGCGCCGGGTCCCTTGTCGTGCAGGAGCTTCAACGCTGCTTCCAGGATGCGCTCCCGCATGGCCTCTACTTTCGCTTGGCTTTGTCTCGGCCGGGGCATTCTCAGGTGCTCTCTCTCGCACCGAACAGCCGGCAACCGATCTTCCGAGCCGGCGCCGGCTGTCCAATGCTATCGTCGAACCAAGTTGCAGGTACGCTGTGCTTCAACCCGTCTCACACAGCTAACCCATCGTGGGCGCTGCTGTCGATGGCGTGGCCATCCCGTTCCGCGGGT
>Ga0180432_10001227_pt1 | contig 40884 bp, 36 predicted proteins | sample SS_ome_10_FD_132414 | JGI IMG/M metagenome (GOLD analysis project Ga0180432, IMG submission 132414) | Hypersaline lake sediment archaeal communities from the Salton Sea, California, USA - SS_1_MS_2 metaG | ecosystem: Environmental > Aquatic > Non-marine Saline and Alkaline > Hypersaline >... | reverse complement strand
TTGCATGCTGTTACTATGTCTTTTACGAATATAACGGGGCATTTCGTTATCCTTGGCGAACAGGCGGCCCGGAAGGCCGCCGGAGCCGCAATCACAGGATGCGATATTTGCGGCGGAGCGAGCAAGGATATCAAATGCCCCGGCCTTTTGCATTAACGTGGTGAGGTCTCAACCCCTTTATTCAGTCAAGCTACCGTAAAGTTATACCGAAAATAGTAGAAGAGTACTCTCCGCCCCTTTCGGGGGCGGGTTGGGGGCACTACGTACAGTGCCCTAAGAGCAAATTCGCAACGAGGTGATCGCAATGATGAGATCGCTCTGGACTGCGGCTTCGGGGATGATTAGCCAGCAGTTCAATATCGACACCATCTCCAACAACCTGTCCAATGTGAATACGACCGGTTTCAAGAAGAACCGGGCCGAATTCGAGGATCTGATTTATCAGACGCTGCTCATGGCGGGGACGCCTGCGACGGAGGTGAGCGAGGTGCCCACCGGCATACAGGTCGGCCACGGGGTCAAGACCGCCGCGACGCAGAAGCTCTTCTCGCAGGGGAGCCTGCAGTCCACGGAGAACAAGCTCGACCTGGCCCTCGAAGGCGAGGGGTTCTTCAAGGTGCAGCTCTACGACGGCTCCTTTGCCTATACGCGGGACGGCTCCTTCAAGATCGACTCCAACCGGCAGGTGGTCACGGCGAACGGCTATCTCCTGGAGCCGCCGCTGGTGCTGCCGGAGAGCTTTATCATGAACACCCTCTCCATCAGCCAGGACGGCAGGGTCACCGTCAAGATAATCGGCGACGATGATCCCATTGAGGTGGGACAGCTCGAGGTGTACCGCTTCGTCAATCCCGCCGGCCTGCAGAGCATCGGCCAGAACCTCTTCAAGACGACGCCCGCCTCGGGCGAGGAGATTCCCGGGCAGCCTGGTCTGAACGGCATGGCCAAGACGCATCAGGGGTTCCTCGAGATGTCGAATGTCAAGGTCGTCGAAGAGATGGTGGGGATGATAGTCGCCCAGCGGGCCTACGAGGTGAACTCGAAGGCCATTCAGGCATCGGACTCGATGCTCGCCACGGCCATCAATCTGAAGAGGTAACGGTGAAGCGATTACTGATACTCCTCTTTTCACTGGCGCTGACGCACACCGCGCTCGCCGCGGAAGTGAGCGTCTTCCTGATTCCGATTGTCGATCATCATGATGAGCTGACTCTGCGCGATATCGCCCGGCTTGAATGCCCGGCGGCGGTGCAGGATGAGCTCTACGCCATTCCGATCGGCAGTGATCTCTACCGGGACGGCTATATCGATCGGAAAGAGGTGTATACCCTCCTGCGAAAGCATAGTGCGGGAAGGGTGACGGTATACGGGAATGCGATCAGAGTGCTGGCCGATTCCGATATCGCACCTGTCCCGGAAAAACATAACAGGATTCAGTCGGGGAGCGTCCTCCACGTCGTGGTGAAGAAGCGGGGGGTTTCGGTGGAGATTACCGGCACCGCCCTCGAGGATGGGAAGAGGGGTGATGAGATCCGCTTCAAGATTGGGAACAGGCGGCTCAAGGGAAGAGTCGCCGATATGAAACGGGTGGAGGTAACCCTGTGATAAAGAGACTCCTTGTCATCTTCCTCCTCCTCCCGGTTTCCGCTTCCTTTGCGAAGAGCCTCTGGAGCGATCGGAACATGTACTCATCGGGCGAAATCCTGCGCGTCGGTGACATCGTCACCGTTAAAATAGAAGATATCTCACAGATGCGATTCTCCATTGTCGTCAACAGCAATAATGCTTTCAGCATCAGCTCAAATCCGGACGCCAACATTACCGGCTTTCTGCCGAAGGTCTCCTCGGATCGGAAGGTGCAGAACACCGATAAAACCGATTTCTCCGGCAAGGGGAACATGATGGTCTCCATTGCGGCGCGGGTCAATGCGAAGCTCGCCGACGGAAAGTTCAGAATATCGGGAACGCGGCAGTACTCCTTCAACGGCGTGACGAGCAGCTTTATCGTTTCCGGCATTATCGATTCCTCCCTGATGAAGGGGAGGAGCATCCTCTCCGATGATATCGCCAGTTTCAGGCTCGAGGTGCGTGGCGTTCGGGAGGGGATCGGCATCGAATTAACGCGGCCGCCCCTCAAGGAGGGGGAGACCGCCTCACCCGCGCTGACCGAGGAGGAGAAGCAGCGGATTATTATCGATTATCTGAAAAAAATGATACAGGAACTGACGAGATAGGACTATGAGGCGAATAACGATAGCGGCCCTCTGTGCAATAATACTTGTCCCCGCGCTCCTCTCTGCCGGGGTGACGGTGAAGCTCCGCGACATCACCTTCATCGAGGGCTTCAAGGAGAATCAGGTCTTCGGCTTCGGCCTGGTGGTCGGCCTGCAGGGAACCGGCGATACGAAGTCGATGCTCACCAGGTCCTCCATGCAGAATCTCCTGAGAAATCTGGGACTCGAGTACGGCGAAGAATACGATTCGAAAAATGTCGCCTCGGTGATGATCACCGCCAAGCTCCCCCCCTATGCACGGGTGGGGGACCGCCTCGATGTGACCATCTCCTCGATCGGCGACGCGAAATCCCTCGAGGGGGGAATCCTCCTGCAGTCACCACTGCGGGGAGCCGATGAGAAGATATATGTTGTCGCGCAGGGCTCCCTCTCGGTGGGGAGCGCCGAGGCGAAGCGGAAGGCCGTGAAGACCGTTGCCAGCATCACCAACGGCGGTATCGTCGAGCGGGGCATCGCTCCCGATTTTATCGTCGATAACAGCTTCCGCCTGGTGGTGATGAACTGGGATTTCGCCGTGGCGGATCAGATTATCAAGGCGCTCACGGAGAAGTTTCCCGGGTCGAAACCGGCGCTCGTGAAGGATGGCACCATCAGGATTGTCATTCCCGAGGGGAAGGACATCAGCGAATTCATTGCGGCCGTTGAGAACATCGAGATTACCCCGAGCTACACGGCGCGGGTTATCATCAACGAGAAGGACGGCACCATTGTGATGGGCGGCGAGGTGAAGATATCGGAGGCGCTCGTCAGCAAGGAGGGCATCACCGTTCGCGTCGAGAAGGGCGATAAAACATCCACTGTGGCGCACCTGAAGGAGGCATCGACGGTGAAGGATCTCATCGATACGCTCCACTTCATCGGTGCATCGACGCGGGACATCATCGCCATACTGAAATCGCTGAAGGATGCCGGTGCCCTGCACGCCGAGCTTATCATAAAATGAGGGGGATATCATGATAGTCCGCGGGCTCTACGATACCATACAGCTTCAGGATAAAGGCGTTGCCGAAAAGATGCGCCGTGCCGCCGATCGGAATATCGACTTCACTGAGCTTGTCGAAGAGCGCATCGCGGAAGATAATCCCGATTATAAAAAACGTCCGGTGGAGGACAGGAAGCTGATGGATGTCTGCATGCAGATGGAGTCCCTCTTCGTCGCGCGCATGCTCAAGGCGATGCGGGATACCGTACACAAACAGGATCTCTTTCACGGCGGCTTCCCCGAAGAGGTCTTCGAAGATATGCTCTACGATGAATACGCGCTTCAGCTCTCCCGCAAAGCGAAGCTCGGCCTTGCGAAGATGCTCTACGACGAGATGAGCAGGAAGTAACCGCTCCCATACCGTATACTTACCAGAAGAACCCGAAACCTCACTTTGCAATGTATTGAGAAGTATCTCAAAAATCACATTTTTCAGAGGTTTTTTATATAATATCTTTCAAGCGGGGGAGCGCTGATGCATCCTCGACCCGCTTCTATATCCCCTTTATTATCTATGAAGCCCGCCACAGCGGTATTCACGGCACCGACGGCAATAAAAGCGCTTGCGCTCCGTTTCGGCTCAGGTGCGTATTATTTCCTTGCAATAATATCTATCGTTTTCATACTTAAATCTCTGTCAGGATAAAACTATGGTCAACGATGAGGAGGATTTTTTTTATGGAAGCTCTCGATCACATCAGATCGCGCCTGGCATCCGGGCTCACCGGTTTGAATCAGGAGAAGAAAAAGGGAAAGAAAATTATCGGATATATCCCCGGCGGGTATTTTCCGGAAGAGCTCGTTATTGCGGCGGGAGCGGTCCCGGTCTGCATGATTCGGGGCGGAGACCACAGTGCTGTTGAGGCGTCGATCGCTTATGTCGATCGCTGGATAGACACCTTTTACCGGGCACAGATCGGGAGCTGCATTTCCGGGGAAGATCCATACTATCGGATGCTCGATGCCCTTTTCGTCCCCATAACCGACGCCAACAGCCGGGCGCTCTCCGATACGCTGATGTATCACACCGATATGGATATCTTCCCCTTCGGCATCCCCCATACCAAATCTGAAGACGGCTGCCGGTACTATCTTCACGGGCTGACGAAAGTTAAGGACAAACTGGAACAGATGACCGGAACGGAAATTACCGGTGAGCGGCTGGCCGATGCGATTGCGGTGTGTAACAGGGAACGGGAGCTTTTACGGGAGATCTGCCGGTTCAGAAAATCCCCCGATATGGCTTTGAGCGCTCAGGACTTTGTCATGCTGAATCACGCTTCGATGATTGTCGATAAGGCGGAATTCATACAGAACCTGGAGGATCTGGTCAGAGAGTTACAGGAGATCGAAACTGCTGCAATGAAGGGACCGCGGATCCTCTTGACCGGATCGACCCTGGCAATGGGTGATTACAAGATCATCGAGCTGATCGAATCCTGCGGCGGCAACGTGGTCATCGAAGAATTCGCAGAGGGCATCATACCCTACTGGATTACGGTGAAAACCGACGCCGATCCCATGGGCGCCCTGGCCGATGCGTATTTCACGGATCGGGTCGCCCCGGCCTGGTTCAGGCCCGGGGACGAGCGCCTGGAAAACCTGATTCAACTGGCCGGGGACTTCTCGGTCGATGGCGTTATATGGTATCAACTGATGTATCGGGAATCATACAAAATGCAGTCCTTCTATTTCCCTGAGATGTTGAGAAAAGAGACAGGGCTGAGCATGCTGACGCTCGAGTCGGATTATGATCCGGCAGAGACCGGTCAGATGTCGACGCGTATAGAAACCTATATCGAAAGCATTCGGAGGTAATCATGGCGCCCTACTATAGTGAGCTGTTGAAGCTCTGCGGGTTTGAGGAGGAGGAGATCACCGGCCAGCAGCATCGTATCGAGTCGGCCTTTAAAAAGCTGGATCTGGGCCCGAAAGACATGGAGAAGGCCGCCGGCCGGGTGAAAAAGTATTTCGATATCGAGCTTCGTGGTGTCAGAAAGATCCTGGGAGTATGGATAAAGGAGCTCATCGATCTCGTTCTGGCCAGGGAGGAGGGGAAAAAGCTCATCTACTACGGCTATCCGCCCTTTCAGTATACCGGTCTGGCGATCAAGGCGGCCGCAGCGGCACAGGGCGAATTCTGGATAGGATGCCCGGAAATGATTTTTTGCCAGACCTTCGGGCAGATCTTCAACAAGCTGATACCCATTCTTGAAGAGGGAGAAGCCCAGGGGTTGCCGCCCGGCCATGCCATGTGCTCGCTGCTTCAGATCAAAAACGGTGCGCTTTCGAAAAAGATGATACCGACACCGGATCTGTCCATCGCGACCAGCTATTTTTGTGATATGGGCCCGAAAGCGGATGAGCTCATGCAGCACCGCTACGGCGGCTATCCGGTTCTGTATGTTGACAGCTGCCTGGATTCCCCCTGGGGGGAATGGCCCGACTTTGATCAGGAGCGCGTGCATTACTTTGGGAAACAGCTTAACGGGTTGTTCCGGTCCCTGAAAGACCTGCTGGGAATCGAGATTGACAACGACGTCTGGTACGGCGCCAGAAATCTGGCGGCACCACTATTCATGGCTACCAACAATTTGGCGATGTTACTGGCATCCGATCCGGTTCCCCTTGATATTGCCGATTCGGAGCTGGTCATCAACCTCCCCGCCGCGGGCATGGGAGTGGCAATTGAAGAGGGCGCCGAAGCGGTGGAGATACTGGTGGAGGAGGTAAAAAAACGGGTCGAAGAGGGATTCGGCGTTGTCCCTCGAAATGCGCCCAGGGTGCTCCTTACCTTTCAGAGCCTGGTGGACCCCGTCTTCAACCGGCTCTTCAGCGAAGTGGGACTGGCGGTGCCGTCAATCTATGTCCTGTTGCCGCCTCCGAACAAGCCGAAGTCCCTGCCGTATCCCACGCTGGGCGAGAAGCGGGCCGAGGTGGCCATGTTCGGCGGGATGTACCACAGCTCTTACGGATTGATCAAACGCATGCAGGAATGCATAGCATTTACCCAGGTAGACGGCGTCGTCTACAACTATCATTATAGTTGCCGTCCGTTGACCTGTAACAGCAAGCTGGTAAAGCCCTTTATCGAAAGGGAATCGAAACTGCCGACCCTTCTGCTCGATATGGATTACTATGATGATCGAAACTATTCAGCGGCGGCGCTTCGTACGCGCCTCGAAGCATTTGCCGAAATGCTGAAAGCAAAAAAGGCCACTGCGTAAAAGGACTTTTCCTATGAAATCGGATGAAGCACTTATTGCCGGGATCGACATCGGTGCCGCGACGGCGAAAGCGGTTTTTCTCAGAGGGACTGAAATACTCTCCTCCTGTGTCATTCCGACCGGTGAAAGCGTCAAAAAGGCGGCCGAGACGGTGATGCAGCAGATGCTTGATGAGTTACGCCTCTCGAAAGAGGAAGTTGCGTATAGTATCGCGACGGGATACGGAAGACGGGCGGTGGATTTCGCAGATGAAGTTATCACGGAAATTTCATGTCACGGGAAGGGCGTCAGCTTTCTCTATCCTGAGGCGCGGACGGTGATCGATATCGGGGGCCAGGACAGCAAGGTGATCGAGATCGACGTGACGGGAAATATCGCCAACTTTGTAATGAATGATAAATGCGCCGCGGGCACGGGGAGGTTTCTGGAGGTAATGGCGAGGGCTCTCAATGCCGATATCGGAGAGATAGGAATGCTCTCTTTACAGGGTGACGAACCGTGTCAGATCAGCAACACCTGCACGGTTTTTGCAGAATCGGAAATGATATCCCTTCGGGCTGAAGGGAAGAGCAGAGATAATATTCTGGCCGGTATTCATTCGGCCATGGCGCATCGAATCATCATCATGGGTAATTCGGTGGGATTTAAGAAACAGATCGTCTTCACCGGCGGGGTTGCAAAGAATACAGGGATGAAAAAGGCCCTGGAAGATCGCCTGGGGCAGGAAATCCTCATACCCGAGAACCCTCAGATTATCGGTGCCCTGGGAGCGGCGATTCTCGCAGGGAATAAAGTTAAAAGGTAGCGGAATATTCAATCTCGGTATTTTTCATAATCAGCAGAATCTACGGCAAGGTGCGGATATTCATCCGCGCCTTGCCGGTGTTTGATATATAAAAAGAGCTTGCGCTCGCTTCCATGTGCGGTATAATGCTCTTTCGTTTTTACTTATGAAATATATATGCAGTTTCGGGAATGCCTCGGGACTGCCGTGATTCAATTTATTTAGCGGGAGATAACCGATGATCAAAAAGTATATTGTTTCGAAGTATACAGAAGGTGATTTTATTATTCAGAGCAAGGCGCAGTATCTTTTCCTTTTCTGTCTGCTGCTTTCAGTGGTGTTGACAGTGCTCCTTTTCCTCGACATGATCTTCAGCCCCGATCAGTTCATCAAATCGGTCACGAGCATGACACCTATCATTTCCGTTTCCCTGATCGCGCTTGTTCTCATTACCAGGGGGAGATATCATGCTGCGGCGTACCTGTTCCTGCTTTTTGGTGCTGTCGGCATTCTGATCAACTTATTCACCGCAAAGGACGGCTATGCCTCGTCAATGCACTACGTGCCCGGATTCATTGTTCTGACGATTCTCTTTGCGAATAGGATTCTGGCTTCGATATTCACCGGCGTTTTCGTTTGTGTCTATATCGCCTACTATTTCATGATGAAGGGGGCCGGCATTGATCAGAGCTCTCTGAGCATCGCTTTTAACAGCTCACTCTCGTCGCTGGTATTGACCTACATTGTCGCGCATTTAATCGTCAATACGCTTAACCGGGCGATCGTACGGACCGGCGAAGAGTCCGAGAAAAATCTGAAGCTGTACCAATCGACTGCGGAACTGTTGCAGAAGGTGAAGGAGCAGGTATTCACCCTCTCGGCTTCATCTGAAGAGATGTCGAAAACATCGGAGAGTTTTTCGGAGAACGCACAGAATCAGGCTGCCTTCGTCGAGGAGGTTACCGGTACCGTTGAAGAGGTCAGCAGCGTTGTTGAGAATGTCTCTTGCAATGTGAGTGAGCAGCAGAACAGCATAACCCGTCTCATGGCAATTATTGATAGGCTCTCTGAGATAGTCAGGGCAGTTGGCGAGCGCAATCACGAGGCCCTTGCCGCGACGGCAGGCATTTCGGAAACGGTGAAGACAGGAGAGAAATCCCTGAACATGATGAACAGGAGCATGGCGAATATCATCGAAAGCTCGAAGGAGGTGACCGGCATCGTTGAGATAATCACTGATATCTCGGATAAGATAAACCTCCTCTCGCTCAACGCGGCTATTGAGGCTGCTCGGGCCGGTGACGCGGGGAGAGGATTTGCCGTGGTCGCTGACGAGATCTCGAAGCTCGCCGATCGGACCGCAACGAGCATCAAGGAGATTGACCGGCTCATCAGGGCGAATGATGCTGAAATTAGCAGCGGCATGTCGAACGTCGATCAGTCCGTTCAGGTTATGGGAATGATAATTGAGGAAGTAACCCGCATTGACAGCATTACCAATGCTGCGGCGGAGAATGTAAAGGATCAGATAGCGAAGAATGATGAGCTGAACACTGAGGCTGCCAACACGAGGGCTCGAACAGATGAGATCAGAATTGCCAGTGAAGAGTTGAAAACAGTAATGCATGAAATTTCGAAATCCGTTACCAGCATAAACGACCTGATCCAGGCCAACGCGTCCGGTGCCGAAGAGATGGCGAGCACGTCAGATGTTGTAAAAAGAGTTGCGCTCTCTCTCAAGAACGAGGTCGAGAGCTTTTCTGCTTGATGGGGATTGCGGCGCATTCGGTCTGTGCTCCCCGTCGTTGTTTTCAGCTCACCGGATACTACAGGCGCGTGCGCCCCGCTTCAGCGCAGGTACGTATTATTTTCTTGCAATAATCCTCACCACTGTTAGATTGTGCCCCGCTGAGTTCAGGAACCTGGATGTGTGTTATGATTAAGAATGATATTGAATTGCTGAAAAGGGGCACCGAGGAGATAGTTCCGCTCGATGAATTTGCTGCGAAGCTCAAGCGATCGGAGCAGAACGATGAGCCGCTCATAATCAAGGCCGGTTTTGACCCGACGGCACCCGATATACATCTCGGGCACACGGTTCTCCTGCGGAAGATGAAGCATTTTCAGGATATGGGTCATACGGTTATATTCCTCATCGGCGATTTCACCGGCATGATAGGGGATCCCTCGGGCAAGTCGGAGACGCGGAAGCGGCTGACGCGGGAGGATGTGCTGCGCAATGCCGAAACCTATAAGAAGCAGGTCTTCAAGATTCTCGATCCGGAGAAGACCGTTGTCGACTTCAACTCCCGCTGGTGCGAGCGGATGAGCTTCTCCGACGTTCTCGACCTGACGGCGCGATACAATGTCGCCCGCATGCTCGAGCGCGATGACTTCTCGAACCGGTATCGCGAGGGGAAGTCCATATCCATTCTGGAATTCATGTACCCGCTCATACAGGGATACGATTCCGTTGCGCTGAAGGCCGACATCGAGCTCGGCGGCACCGATCAGAAGTTCAACCTCCTGGTCGGTAGGGACATTCAGCGTGAGTACGGCATGGAGCCGCAGGTTATCATCACCATGCCGCTCCTCGTCGGCACCGACGGGGTGCAGAAGATGAGCAAATCACTCAACAACTACATCGGCATCGACGAGCCCCCCCGGGAGATATTCGGGAAGGTGATGTCGATCTCCGATGAGATTATGTTCCTCTACTATGAGTACGTCACCGATGTTCCCATGGACGAGGTGAACGGGTATCGTGAAGGGATTCGCGACGGCACCCGTCACCCGCGGGACGTCAAGGTACGGCTCGCGAAGGAGATCTGCGCTCAATTCTACGATGAGGAGACCGCCGGCCGGGCGGAAGCCGAATTCAATAAGATATTCGTGAAGGGTGATGTCCCCGATGAAATTCCGGAATATGCGATACCGGCAGAGGAAGCGGAGGAGGGGCGCATCTGGATAGTGAAGCTGCTGGTGCTCTCCGGCATGGCAAAGACGAACGGCGAGGCCCGGCGGCTGATTCAGGGCGGGGGCGTCTCTCTCGATGGCGAGAAAATTCCCGGTGATGACTTTGAAATAGACCTCCCCGTTGAGGGAATTATCAAGGTTGGAAAGCGGAGATTCGTGAGAATTGTCGGGTAGTTCTCGCCGGCAGCGTGCTGCGGGGTAATATATTACAAGGCGTAGAACCTTGAGTTTTGTTTCGAGGATGTAAGTTTTTTTACTGTAAGCAGAAAAGGGTTGCCTTCGAAGCATGTTTGCCTTGTAACAAAATACCCCGTCGATGCTTGCATCGCCCAGTGCGACAGCACTGGCAGCGTGCATCGGGGTAATATATTACAAGGCGTAGAACCTTGAGTTTTGTTTCGAGGATGTAAGCTCTTTTGCTGTAAACAGAAAAGGGTTGCCTTCGAAGCATGTTTGCCTTGTAACAAAATACCCCGTCGATGCTTGCATCGCCCAGTGCGACAGCACTGGCAGCGTGCTGCGGGGTAATTTATTGTGTAACCATTTTATACCTCAGATGACAGATAATAGTGATTTAGAAATTGTCGATCGAGTCCTGGCGGGCGAAGTTGATGCTTTCTCGGTGATTATATCCCGGTATCAGGATAAGATATTTCGGTACGTTTATTCTCAGGTCAACAGCTATGATGAGGCCGTCGACCTGACGCAGGAGATACTGGTTGTCGTTTTCGAATCGCTCCGTTCTTTCAGGAGGGAGGCAAAGCTCTATACGTGGATATTCAGTATAATGGTCAACTTCTGCAAGAACTATCGGAAAAAGCGGAGGCGATTCAATACCGTGCCGCTGGAGAGTGCGACCGGGGGATATGAGATTCAGATACCGGATACGAGGCATGATCCCGAAAAGGAGCTGGTGGATTCAGATTCGCTCCGCATCGTCAAAGAGGAGCTTTTTCAACTGCCCGATGACTACAAGGAGATACTCATCCTGCGTGATATTGAGGGGTTGCCCTATAATGATATATCCAGCATACTGGGAATACATCTCTCGAACGTAAAGGTCAGAATTCACCGGGGGAGAGAGATGCTCAGAAGGCGATTAAAGGAGAGGGGGCTCATATGAAGAAACATATTCCCTTTCAAAAGCTCTCTGATCTCTATGATGAGAAAATCCCTTCCCACTCGGAGCGGGCCTCGTTGCACGAGCATATTGAGTCCTGCAGCCGGTGCCGGGAAGACTATGAAGCCCTTCAGGCGATGATAGGGATGGTGCAGGCGATGACTGCCTATCGGATTTGCGAAAGCTCCTTCGTCGCTGAGACCATGAAGCGGGTCAGGCTTCTCGATGACGCACGACGAAAGCGGAACAGAAAGTACGCGGCGCTCTCTGCAGCCGCTGCAGGCATCATCCTGATAATCACCTATGGCATGTTTTCCTTTATGAGAGACGCGGAGAGAAGTGGTGTTCTCAAGCGGATCAGCGCTCTCGAGGAGGAGTATCGGAACGAGCAGGACCGATCGCCGAAGAGCTATGATGTTATGAAAACAGAGTACGACAGGGAGCGGGTTCTCTCAATTCTGCAGCGGAACAGGGCGCGCGTTTATGACGTCTATGAAAAACATGTGGAGGGGGAGGTCGGCCTCTCCGGTTTGAGAAAGTTAAAACGTGAGCTCGCCGAGCGTTTACAGCAGGACTATCCCGGGCAGAGACGGGAAACCGTTGAGCAGACGGAAGAGGGATTCGGGTATGATGTCATCCCCGAGCGGGAATGGACCTCACTGATTGAGGGTGAGCCCGTCATCAGGTTCGACGATGAGCCCGTCATCAGGTTCCGGGTGAATTTAAAGTAGTGCTGCTTCTGCCGGAAAGCGGGAACAGCCGGAATCTGCCCACCGCAGGTAAGTATTTACTTCTTCTTCGATGAGAGGTATTCTATCGTGTCTCCCAGCTCCAGGTAGAAATCGTGCAGCTCATCTTTTTTCCGCAGGGGCCTGAAGTCCGGTCTGGCGCCTTTCTGCACCTCTCTGAGGTACTGTGTCATCACATGGACGGGGCCTGCGATCTTGTGCGTGAAGAAGAGGGAGAGGATGAAGATAACGGCAGTCTGTATCACGATTAGAATTATGATGCAGTAGATAACGAACGTGCTGTTCTCCTTGATGGTGATGAGCTTCCCGACGGTCGCGCGAAATGTTTGCTCGCCCTTTTGTATCGCTTTATTCTCGGAATTGTGCAGGGCGGGGGTTTCGAGGAACATCTCGATCATGCTGTGCTGAGAATCGACAATCTCCCTGATCATGACGTTGTTGCTCCGTGCAAAAGAGAGGAGCACCGCAGAAACAATGAGAAGCGTTGCGAGGGGGAGTATGGCTGCGCGGAGTGAGGTGCCGAGCTGGAATCCCCGGTCGATGACATACTTTTTTCTCTTCTCTTTCATGGGCTGCTCCAGTACGAATAGAATCTCTCTTTGTACCGTTCACGGAGAATGGCGACGGTGCGGTCGACGGTCCGCATTAATTAGTTACTCTTCGAGATATTTCGTCAATATTTTTTAATTGCATTAATAGATAAAATCGTGAGATAATGAACCTGGCCACGCTGAAGGAATCGGTGATAACCGGTGTGACGGAGGGAACTGTATGAAAACCGTGAGTATAATATCCTCCTTTATTGCATGCATGTTTTTGCTGGTGACAGTGATCTTCGTTCTAATTAAAGACTGGCGCTCGCAGATTAACCGGTACTATTCATTCTTTGCCCTCTCCGGGCTCGGCATTCTCCTGATGATGTTCTTCCAGTATGCCTTTCCCGAATCTCCCTATCTGACAGAATTGAATCGGATTTCCCAGTTCTGTACGACGCTCTGTTTTGCCGCCCTTTTCGTTCTCTCCTTTGTTTTCCCGAGGGGTGAGAAGAAATTCCCTTTCTCATACGGCTTTCTGATGCTGCTCCCCGCAATCACGGTGAGCTGTATTGCGGTTTTCACCGATTGGACTATTACCAGGGCCTATTTCGAAGGCGATTCCCTGATGCGTGATTTCAGATTCTTTTACACCATCTATGCCCTTATCGCCTTCTCCTATCTGATACTCGCCATCGCGAGCTTTGTCAGAAAATATCTCATCACCAAGATCGATATCTTTCGCAAACAGATGCGTTTTGTGTTTCTCGGTACCTCCATCGCGGTATTCTTCGCTGCAATCTTCTCAATCGTGCTGCCGCGATTTTTCAACTACACGGAGATGTATGTTCTCGGTGCCTCCCTGGCGGCATTTCTCGCAATCTTCTCTCTCTACTATTCTATCATTTCATATCAGATGATGGATATTACCACTGCCATTCATAAAACAGTAATGTACGCTATTATCTCCATGGCTATCTTTCTGCCGATATACTTGATCGTGCAGATGCACGACAGCACTGTGTGGATTACCGGTGAGCTCCCTCCGATCATTCTAACCGGGTCGATTGTGTTCGTCTTCCTCCTCTTCTCAAACTATATTCAGCCGGTTATCGATAAGGCTTTTAAGAGAAGACAGTACGAGTTCGAGAACATCCTCGATACGTTTATCAGAGAGGTGGAGGAGCGGAGAGATTTCAGAAAGCTCGTCGAGCAATCGGTGAATGTCCTCTTTGATGCGCTCTTTCTCCGAAATGCATTTTTTGTCTCTTTCGATGGCGGGACAAAGCGGTATGAGCAGCTCTACGGTCGCGGTGAGGAGATAGAGTTCACTCCCCTCGACAGGAACGCCACCGTCATCCGGTGGTTTGTCCGGGACAGGGAGATGGTGCACATCGATTGGGTGTACACCGATGATAAAACCTTCGGCGATGTGCGCGATGATTTCATCGAGTTTTATTCTCGGTACCGGCTGAAGCTTATCCTGCCGATGTATCATGGTCAGCGCCTGCTCGGAATCCTGTGCCTCGGCGAAAAGGATTCTCTTGCTGCCTATAAACCCGATGAGCTGGATAATCTGCGGCAGTTTCAGCGGGAGAGCAACACGCTCATATCCAACGCGCTCTCGTATGAAGAGGCACGGAAAGAGCAGATGATTGCACGGACCATGGAGCTCTCGTCGGATATCATGTCACAATCCGTTCCCGCGGCGCTGCCGAATGTCATGGGAATAAAGTTCGGAGCTCTCCTCATTCCGAAGTACGGTGAAGGGGTCGATTATTTCGACTTTTTACGGCCGGGGAACGAGGGTATCGGCACCATTGTTACTGACGTTTCCGGCAGCGGGGTGAATAGCGCCCTGTACTCGGTCGTGCTCCGTTCCGCCTTTCAATCCTGTATCGCCGATGCGCCAACCTCGTATGCGATTATGCAGCGGCTGAATCGGGTTCTCTTTGAATACAACGAGGGGAAGGGGCAGCTGGTGACCGCCTATTATTTTTATTATGACATTAAATCGATGCGGCTTATCTACACCAACGGGGGGTTCCCCGCGCTCAATCTCTATCGGATCGAGAAGAACGATTTTGACGTGCTCGATACCGAGGGAATTCCTCTGGGGCACGATCCCCGATCCGAGTATGGCATGGGGAGGACGAATCTCCTGCGCGGTGATATCGGTGTTCTCTTCTCGAAGGCGTTGATTGGAACGGCGAATCAACGAGGTGAGTATTTCGAGGTGAGTCAATTGCGGACAATCGTCAAGGAGAGCAGGGGGAGAGCGCCGCAGGAGATTGTACAGTCAATTCGTGACGGTTTCGAAAGCTTCCTGGGGATCTCGTTGCCGGAGTCCGACATCATCGTGATAGTGTTCAAAATCGTCTGAAAGAAGACTTCACCGTATAATTGAATAAGTAAGTCGCCGCAGGGGCGCGGAACATGGTACACTCATTTTGCAAAAATACTCAATGGCTTTGCGCCCCCTTCAGTTGCTGGTGGTTCTATCACCGTTATTTAAGTAATATATCATACATTCTATTTACCATTTGATAAATGGGCACCTCAGTTCTATCACATTTTTCACAGGTTCCTTTATTCAACACGATTCCCACTAAAAACTGAACGTGCAGCATGCAGCAGCAAGTACTCGCAATGCTCCTCCCGTGATTTTTCCGTAAAGATAAATTTTATGCTTGATTGCTGAAATGGCGGCAGTAGGATATCGCCCTGCATATCAACGAGCACGAAAGCGGATTCAATGCTGTGATACTATCATCGGGAGGAAGAGAAGCTTCATGAAGAAGAGGGTTTTAGTGAGTGATTCGCTTGCCTCGGAAGGCATCGACGTTCTCAAGGAAAACGATGCAATTGAGGCGATTTATAATCCGGGCCTTTCCAGGGACGAGCTGCTGAAAGAGATACGGGACGTCCACGGGCTTATCGTTCGTTCGGCGACGAAGGTAACGGGGGAGGTTCTGGATGCTGCTGCGAATCTGCAGGTTATTGCTCGGGCGGGAGTTGGCCTGGATAATATAGATGTTCAGAAAGCGACGGAGAAGGGTGTGGTTGTCATGAACACGCCGGGGGGGAATACCATATCAACGGCGGAACAGACGTTAGCGCTCATGTTTGCAATAGCCAGACTGACGCCCATGGCTGATTGTTCGATGAAGCAGCAGAAATGGGACAAGAAGCAGTTCGAGGGGACCGAGCTGCGCGGGAAAACCATCGCCGTCATCGGATTGGGACGGATCGGCATGGAGGTTGCCAGGCGGTGTAAGGGCCTGTCGATGCGCGTTATCGGTTACGATCCCTATATATCCGGTGAGAAGCTCTCCGAGCATGATATCGAGATTATGGATCTCGAAGATATCTGGGGAGAGGCTGATTTTATCACCGTGCACACGCCCTTGACGGATAAGACGAGGAATATCGTCAATAAAGAGGTTATCGGGAAGATGAAGCCAGCGGTGCGTGTGATCAACTGCGCGCGCGGAGGGCTTTACAACGAACAAGATCTCTATGAGGCGCTGAAGGAGAAGCGAATCGCCGGTGCGGCACTCGATGTTTTTACCGAGGAACCTCCCAGAACACTCCCCCCGTTCCATGAGCTCGATAACGTGGTGCTAACCCCTCATCTCGGGGCTTCTACGGAAGAGGCGCAGATCTCGGTTGCGATAGAGGCTGCACAGATTGTTATCGAATATTTGATGACCGGAGTGGCACGAAACAGCGTTAATTTCCCCTCTCTTGATATGCACGAGCTTGCCTTTCTGCGACCCTATATCAATCTGGCGGAGCAGATGGGCGCCTTCCAGGGATCGATTCTGAACGGGAATGTCGATACGGTAAGCATATTCTATTCGGGCGATTTCGAAAACTATAATCTCTCGCCGTTGACATCCGCGTATATCAAGGGGCTCATCAGTCCCTATACCGAGATAGATGTCAATTTCGTCAATGCGTCTCTCGTCGCGCGGGAGCGGGGCATCAAAGTTCAAACGGGAGAAGATACGTCGCCGCAGAATTACTCTCATCTCGTCAAGATTACCGCGAGCGGGAAGGAGGGGACCAATGAGCTCTGGGGAACCGTTCTCGGGAAGCAGCTCTGGTTTGTCCGATATGATGAGTATTCCATTGATTTCGTCCCGCGAAGCGGCATGCTCGTGATTCGCAACAACGACGTCCCCAACGTCATCGGATCGATCGGAACGTTTCTCGGAAAGAACGGTATCAATATTGCCAACTTCCACCTCGCCCGTACCGAACGCGGCGGCAGAGCGCTGATGATAGTGGATATCGATGATGAGATTGATGATGCGCTCTTCAAGCAGCTCAGCGATCTGCCGGAGATTCTCGAGGTAAAGTATATGAAGATGGAATCCTGATGCAGGACTATTTCATCCCGTCCGTTTTCTTCACGCTCTTTTTCGTCGTTGATCCGCTCGGTCTCGTTCCCGTATTTCTCCCCTACCTTTCGGGCTATACAGCCGACAGGCGCAGAAGAATTGTGGTGAAAGCGGTTGTTATCGCGCTCGCTGCTTCCCTCTTCTTTATATTCTTCGGCAATGCCCTCCTGAGATTTCTTGGCATCAGTGCCGGTTCCTTTCTCATTGCGGGGGGCATTCTCCTCTTTCTGGTTGCTATCGATATGCTCTTTGCCCGTCCCGCCAGGACCAAGGTCAGCGAGCCTTCGGCTCCCGACACGGAGGGCGATATTTCCGTCTTTCCACTGGCAATCCCGATGCTCTGCGGCCCCGGGAATATTGCGGCGCTGCTCATGTTCAGCGCTCAGGTGCAGGATGATCCTGCCGGTCTGGGCCTGCTGGTGCTGATTACCGTTGTGGTATTCGCCCTGGCGCTGATCATTATGTTTCTTGCGGTCAGCCTGCAGCGCCTGCTTGGAGATACCGGCCTGTCGGTCATTCAGCGGCTCATGGGACTGATACTCTCGGCGCTTGCGGTGCAGTTCATCGTCAATGGCCTGAAGAGGTTCGAAATTCTCTGACAGGCTGTATGCGAGCAGCAGCCAGCTCAGATGCAGTTTCGTTACTTCTTCGCGATACTGTCGATGAATATGAAAGAAGGTAGCGCACGGCGAACACGATGTCGAGCGATTTTTTACAGCTTAACGGGTGTTGCAGTTAACGAGATCGTTCACCGCTCGGTTCGAGAGGGGAGCTTCCTCGCGCCGATGCCAATGACAAACGGATATCAGCCGGAAGCTTTCATCTCTCCCGAAAAAACCGGTGGATCTTCCGCGCCGTCTCCTTCCCGATTCCCGGGACGACCGCCAGCTCTTCAATGCCGGCGCGGCTGATCTTCTCAACCGAACCGAGATGCTGCAGAAGTAATTTCTTCTTCTTCTCGCCGATGTCCGGTATCTCGTCGAGGAGGGAGCTCTTCAGCTCCTTCTCTCTGAGCTTCCGGTGATAGGTGATGGCGAAGCGGTGCGCCTCGTCACGGATGCGCTGCAGTATCTTGAGCGCCTCCGATGAAGCGGGCAGGCGAAGCGGCTCCGTGCCGGGATCATAGTATATCTCTTCGAATCGCTTTGCCAGGGCGATTATTTTCGTATCGAGGTTGAAGTCGCTTATGATCTCCTGTGCCCGGGAGAGCTGCGGCTTCCCGCCGTCGATGACCATAAGATCCGGAAGCTCGTGATGTTCGTTTATCAGATACTGAACCCGTCTCCCCACGACCTCGTGTATCATGCCGGGATCGTTTGCGGCATCGTATCCCCGTATCCGGTACCGCCGGTAGCTGCTTCTGTCCGGGTTCCCCCTGCTGAACCGCACCATGGACGCGACGGCCTTTGTCCCCTGAATGTTCGATATGTCGAAGCACTCGATGGTCTCGGGAGGCCGCTCCAGGCTGAGGATTTTCCTGAGCTCCTGCAGCCCCGCTCTGCGGTCGGCCCTTTCGCGGTCGGCTTTTCGCTCCGCAATCAGCATGGCGATATTTTTCAGGATCATATTTATGATGCCCCTGTCGTCGGGGGTGGCGGGGGTGCCGATGCGGATTCTCTTTGCTGCCATTGTCGAGAGATGCTCCTCTATCAGCTTTCGGTCCTCGAGGGGGTGCTGGGTGATGATGCCTTCCGGTATGCTGCGTGCGCTCTCCTCGCCGTCCTCCCGGGAGGTATCGAACTGTTTCCGGTAGAAGTCAACGATGAATGTTTTGAGTATCTCTCCCGGCTGCGAGTACCGCGTGTTTCCGATAACGGATACTTTCCGTCCGAGCAGCGCTCCGTTTCTGAATTCGAACACGATCACTATCGCTTCGGCGGCATCGATGGTGAGGGCGATATAATCGAGGTCCTGTTCCACCGGTGCGAGCACCTTCTGCGATTCGGCGTATTTCTGTATATCATAGATGATGTCCCTGATACGGGCGGCCTTCTCATACTCCATGCTGCGGGAATAGAAGTCCATCTGCTCTCTGAGATTCTTCTGCAGCGGCTCGATGTTTCCTTCGAGGAAGCTGATCGCGCTGTCGACAATCATCCGGTATTCCTCTCCGGTAATCAGGTTCTGGCAGACCCCCTGGCATCGCTTCATCTGAAAGTTGATGCAGGGGCGCTCGTTTTCCCTGAGGGGGAGCTCCCGTGTGCAGGTTTTGAGCTTGAAAATTCGGTTTATGGTCTCGACGATATTTCGGGCTGCACGTGCATCAGTATAGGGGCCGAAATAGCGGTTCGACGGATCGGAGAGCTTTCTGGTGAAAATGACCCGCGGATAGTCCTCGGCAAGGGTGACCGCGATGTAGGGGTACCGCTTGTCGTCTTTCAGCCGGACATTGAACCGGGGCCTGTTCTCCTTGATGAGCGTATTTTCCAGAAGAAGCGCCTCAATCTCCGAGTCGGTGGCAATGTAGTCGATACTGTCTATATTCTTGACGAGGGCGCTGGTTTTCGGATCCCGTTCGGTCCGGTTAAAATACGAGGCAACGCGCTTCCTGAGCGAGCGTGCTTTCCCGATGTATATCACCTCGCCCTTCCTGTTCTTCATCAGGTAGGCTCCCGGCGTGTCGGGAAGGGCGTTGATTTTATTCTTCAGCTGTGCGGATATGTCTGGCATCTGCTTTCCGGAGCCCTTTGACCTTGTTGATGTACTGAAGGGTCAGCTCGTTCTCGGGATTGAACTGATATGCCTTCCAGAACATCTTCTCCGAAATATCGTACTGCTTCTTCTTCGCATAGGCAACACCGAGATTGAAGAAGCCGCCGAAGCTCTCGGGTTTCAGAAGGATGAGCGCCCTGAAAATTATAATGGCGTCGTCGATGTTGTTCTCCTTGAGGAGGTTCACCCCGTATTTGAATATATCGTTGAGCGTGTCCTTCTTCTCCAGGTCCTGGATGATTTTTTCCTTTTCTTTCAATTCTTTTATCTCATCGATGAGGCTGTTGAATGAGAGTGCCAGCTCGCTCAGCTCGAGGTCAGCTTCCGGGTTCAGGTTGATATCGAGCTCTCCACTGGCGGCCCGCTTCAGTGAGCGGGAGAGATTCCTGATAAGCAGGGTGAAGTTTTGATGGAAGAGGAGTGATACGATGAGAATGAGAATCACCATCAGTGCCGCGCCTGCAATCACCCTGTTCCGTATCCCGCCGAGAAACGTCGTGTATTCCTGCAGGGGCAGGGAGGCATGCGAGGCGACTGCAAAAGCCAGGCTGTAATGGCGTTTCTGTATGGTAAAAGGGTGATAGACATTCTGCCAGGTAATGTCTTTCTGACGATAGATAACCGGTTCGACGATGGGTCTGACGAGCCCCTTTTTTACGTAATTTTCCTCCTTGTTTTCCCGTACCGTTCTGTTTGTTTCGATGTCGAAGTGCAGTGAACGGGAGAGGGGTATCTTCTGCTGCAGGGTAAAATAGTTTTCGTCGGCTGTTTTCGCGTATACTATCACGTAGAGAAACTCGCTGCGGCGAGAGCACTCCCGCCGTATGCTGGCGGCAAGCGAGGCGCTGTTCTGTATCCGATCTTCGCCGATCCGCTCGACGAGCATGCGAACCTTTTCGAGGAGAATCAGGTCATTGCTGTGGAGGACGATATTCTTGATAACAGTTTCATTTTTCGTGAGCAGCTGCTGAAATGAAAATGCTATGATGAGGATGAAGATGGCAATAATTGCTGTTGAGCCGAGGATGAGTTTCGTTGACATTCCCGGTTTTATCCGTTTGGTGCTCATTGCTTCGATTCCTCTTTATCACCGCGATGGAGAGCGGTGCTCTCATTCTCTCGGGAGACTGAACTCGAAGGTGCTTCCTTTACCGGTTTTGCTCTGGGCCCGAAGCTCGCCGCCATGAAGCTCGATGAAACGCTTGCAGATGATCAGGCCGAGACCGGAGCCGATTTCTCCCCGTGTCCCCTCTTTATGAAAGTAGGTATACTGCTCGAAGAGGCGCGCGAGCTCCTTCTTCCTGATGCCGATGCCGGTGTCCTGCACCGAGATGATGATGCGGGATTCCCTTTCGGCGGCGCGCACGTTAATAATGCCATTCTCGGTGAACTTTATCGCATTATTGATCAGGTTATTGATAACCTGCTGAATTTTCATGCCGTCAATGAACACGGCGGGGTCTCCAAGCTCATTGCTGAAGGTGATGGTATTGTTCTTGTCAAGCGCAAGGATGGTGAGATTGTTGATGCTGGTCGTGATAAGCTCGATGATATCGGTTTTCTCCTTGCTGAGCTGTATTGCACCCGCTTCAATTTTCGAGAAATCCAGCAGCTCATTGACGAGGGAATAGAGATTACCGGCGATGTCCTTTATCACGGAAAGGTATTTTTCCTGGCTTTCAGTGAGGCTCCCCTCTTTCAACAGGTAGTTCACGTACCCGCCGATGGTTGAGAGGGGAGAGCGGAGATCGTGAGAAACGACGGCGAGAAACTCGTTCTTGAGCTCATTGAGAGATTCGAGCTCTTTCAGGTTTTTCCTGTTCTCACGATGCAGACGCACCCGTTCGGCGGCTCTCTGCATGGTGAGCTTCAGTGTTGTTGCATCGATCGGCTTCTCGATGAAATCGTACGCGCCGAGCTTTATTGCCTTTATTGCGCCGTCAACCGATGCATAGCCGGTGAGAATCATGATAAGGGTGTCGGGTGCGGTTCGATTGATGTGTTCCATAACTTCGAAGCCGCTGAGCCCGGGCATATTGAGATCGGTAATAACGATGTCGAAGTGCCCTCCGTTGCACTTTGCAACCGCCTCCTCGCCTGAAACGCACGTATCGATTCCGTATCCTTCGGAGGAGAGGATACGTCCGAGCCGTTTGACAATTTTCTCCTCATCGTCAACGAGTAGAATGTTTATATCCTCAGTGGTCATACTGCTGTCGATAATCGAACTATTTTCCAGTAGACGCAGATTATATCATAGTTGAAAATATTCAATATCTTTTATCGCTGCTTCCCAATAAAATGACGGCGAGACGGTGATGAGGCCCCGGCGTGCCTTTTTGGTGTTGATTTTTTAGCGGTTCTGTCTCATCGCGCTATGATAGGGGCATCGGGTTCACCGGATGGAATTGGGCGGGTAATGAAATGACAGCGCATAAAAAAACGGATGAGAAGGGTGAGACGATGATACCGCTATCACCCGTAACCATCTATAAAGAGATACTGCCGAAAACGAATTGCGGCGACTGCGGGTTGCCAACCTGCTTTGCCTTTTCCACGCTGGTTGTGGTGGAGAAGCTCCCCCTGAGCAGATGTCCGCACATTGATGCCGAGTCGCTGGAGAGGAATCAGAAGCTGCTCGATGCACAGTATCAATCGGGCAGGTGGGTGAAGAAGGATCCCGTTCATGATGCCCTTCTGTGGGCCAGGGAACGCTCGGCATCGATGCGTATTCAGGATCTGCCGGAACGGATCGGCGGCACGCTGAAAGAGGAAAAGGGCGAATTCCTTCTCGAGCTCCCCTATTTTAACGACACCCTAGTGGTGAGAAAGGATGGTATCGGCAGGGGTGATGGTACCGCGCTCAACAGATGGGAGCAGGTATTTATCTATAATCATATCGCGCAGGGGGGCGCTGCGCTCCCCACCGGCCGATGGATCGGATTCGTTGAGATTCCCAATACCGTCTCCAAGATAAAGTCCATGAAGGAGCAGGTTGAGAATCCTGTCGGCGAGCGCTTCCGCGGCAGAATCGATGAGCTGCTGAAAGCGGCGCAGCTCACCGGGGGGATTCCGGTCGAGAGTGAGCGAACTGAATCCGCTGATGCCGCGGTTCTCTTCAGGCCCCTCCCGCGGATACCGGTGATGCTCCTGTTCTGGGACGAGGAGGAGAATGAAGGATTCGAAGCCACCGTTAGGCTCCTGTTCGATGAAACCATAACCGAGCACCTCGATGTCGAATCGATTATGTTTTTAAGCGAACGAATACGGCAGCTCCTCACCGGTGATGAAGAGTAAGATGTCTGCCCTCGGTCAGCTGTTCTAAAAAAATCATTGAAATAATGGGTGTGATCTGACTACGCTGTGGTTCTCAATCATGGGCTTCTCGCTGTGCTGCAGGAGATGAATGCAATGATAAGGAGTAATACAGTATGGGTGAGTCGGTAAAATCCAAGATACGTACCATCCCGGATTTCCCCAAGCAGGGTATCATGTTCCGTGATATTACCACCCTGCTCAAGGATGCGCGGGGTTTTCGGAAGGTTGTTGATGATCTGGTTCAGCGATATGTCGGTATTCATATTGATATCGTCGTCGGCCTCGAGGCGCGGGGATTCATTCTCGGCGGTGCCGTTGCATATCAGCTCGGCAAGGGATTTGTGCCCATTCGAAAAGCGGGGAAGCTCCCCGCCGAGACGGAATCCTATGAATACGAGCTCGAATATGGAACCGATACGGTCGAGGTTCATAAGGATTCCATCAAGAAGGGCGATAAGGTTCTCATCGTCGATGACCTGCTCGCAACGGGTGGTACGGCAACGGCTGCGGCGAAGCTCGTGGAGAAGCTCGGCGGTGAGATTGTCGAGATCGCATTCATCATCGACCTGCCCGATGTCGGAGGCAGGAAAAAGCTTCAGGAGGCGGGCTACCGCATGTTTGCCCTGTGTGAATTTGAAGGCGAATAGTGCATGCCGCCCCCGCATCAGAGAAATGCGTATCGCAAAATGAAAATAACTCCGAGTATAATCATCAGCGGATTCGTGCTCCTTATCCTCCCCGTGAGAAGCTTCATGACCGGGTACGAGATGAAGCCGAAGGCGAGCCCGTCGGCGATGGAGTAGGTGAGCGGCATTCCGATTATTACCAGGAAGGCCGGAAGGTATTCGGTTATATCGGAAAAGTCAATTTTCTCGATATGGCTTATCATCATTGATCCGACGATAATAAGGGCCGGCGATATAACCGGGTAGAGGGTTAGCGATTCGGATACCTTGAATCCTCCACCGATCATCTTCGCCACCGGCTCGAGGAAGAGAGCGATTACAAAGAGAATTCCCGTTACCACAGCGGTCAACCCGGTCTTCCCACCCTCGTGAACGCCGGCAGAGCTCTCGATATAGGTTGTGACCGTGGAGGTTCCGAGAACGGCACCGAGGGTTGTTGCCGTCGAATCGGTTATCAGTATTCTCTTGATGCGCGGAATGCTTCCGTCCGCTTCGACGAGTCCTGCCTGCTGCGTGACGCCGACAACGGTGCCGACCGTATCAAAGACATCCATAAAGAGAAAGACCAGTATCAGCGGAACGTATTGAAGCGAGAGCGCTCCGAGAACATCCATTTTCGCGAGCGTCGGCATGATAGAGGGCGGGCTGCTCATCACCCCGTGAAAGGTTACCACGTCGAAGGGGAGGGCGATAAGCGAGCAGAGGATAATGCCGATGAGAATTGCTCCCTTGACCTTGAATGCGGTGAGCACACCGATGATGAGGACTCCGGTTATGGGGATGAGAACATGCGCCGTTGTCACCTTGCCGAGTGTCAGGATGCCCGCCGGAGACTTCTCGATAATACCGGCATAGACAAGACCGATAAATGCGATGAACATTCCTATACCGACCGTAATGCCCGACTTGAGGGATGACGGGATGGCGTCGATGATGATCTCCCTGACGTTGAAGATTGAGAGCAGGATAAAAAATATTCCCGCTATGAATATGATCCCCAGCGTTATCTCCCATGGGACGCCCATGGCGAGAACGACCGTAAAGGCAAAAAAGAAGTTTTCGCCCATTGCGGGGGCCAGCGCCAGGGGATGGTTCGCGAAGATTCCCATCATTATCGTTGCGAATGCCGATATGAGGCAGGTGGCGACCATGACCGCTCCGAAGTCCATGCCGGCAGCGCTCAAGACGGCAGGCTGGACAAAAATGATATACGCCATGGTGACGAAGGTGGTTGCGCCTGCGATTATCTCTGTTTTTATGCTTGAGCCGCTCCTGCGTATGCCGAAATACGAATCGATGATCTTCATATCACTACTCCTCTGTTCACACATGAGGAACTGCCCGAATTGTTCCTCGGGTGATTTTCATGAACACCGATGAAACCCTTTATGCCGGTACCGTCGATACGGAGAAAAGGCTTTGCATCTATTCGAGCCGCTCATCTCAGCAGAGCGAGATTGCATCAGTAATCTCTTTTGACTGCGTCAGGGGAAGCGTATTCTCACGACCGGAAACCGGCGCTGACGGGCTGACGGTCGGTTCACCGTGAGAGAGCTTCCTGAGGAGTGCTCTCTGTATTGCGCGAAGCACCCCTCCGGGAACCTTCGCAGGGTTCTTATATTTTCCGTGTATATCTTTGAGAAGATCGATTTCGTGTATAAAGAGGCTGTAATAGAACCAGTCCTTCATGAGCGCCGCGGCGAAGATGATTTCTTCATCGGCAAGAATATCCTTTGCGACACAGGAGAAGTGCTCACAGATTGTTTGATGCGCAGCGGTTCTCAGGTCGGGCTGATCGGCAGCCGGATAGAGGAGGCATCCCGGAATGCTGCTCTGTGCATCGATATAACCGATAAAGGGGCACTGAATCCCGTCGCGGTACAGTTTGGGGATAACGCTTTCAGCGAAAGGATTGGAGGCGATCCATTTCCTGAAGAGCGCTTCCCGGCTGTGCCTGTTCTTCTCATCGATACAGGCATCCAGGAAGATTTTTTTTCTCCTGTTGAACTGTTCGGTTCGTTGTATTAAGAAGGTTTTTATTTCGACAGGGGAAGCTTTGAAATTATGGCTCCCACAGCAGAGCGCACAGGAAACACCGTTGCCCGGCTGACAGATATTGACCGATCCATTTTTTGTCATGGGATACCTATTACGGTGCTCACAAAAGTCCCGTCAAATAAAATTTTTAATTCATTCGGGGTGCCTGTTCGAAATGCGTCTGCGCCGTATAAAAATAATTGCGTTATTTATATAATTTTTTTGTATATTGTTTAATGAAGAGGGTGTATGCAGTAATACGGGATTTGCGTGTGAAAGCACACAGGATGAAACTGATAACATTAATTAACTCGTGCAGCCTCTCCGGTGCGCTGCTCCTCGTTGTTCCGCTCCTCTTTTCATGTGTCGATGAGGGGGGAGTGTATACATCCGATGCATATCATACCTGTGAATCCATGGAGAATCTCCTCTTTGAGATAAGTGCGGAACATCGGGATATAACCGAGCTCGAGCCGGTTGGCCCCACGGTGGAAGGGAGAACCATATGGGCGATGACCATCTCGGATAACCCGCGCATCAATGAAATGGAGCCCCGGGTGAGGCTTGTCGCGGCAATTCACGGCGATGAGAACATATCGACTGAAGTTCTCCTCCGATTGATACGGTACCTCACTGATTCCTACGCTCACGATCCCGCGGTGAAATATATTGTCGACAATACGTCCGTGTTGATCATTCCGATGATGAATCCCGATGGCGTTGCTCACCGCACGCGGTATAATGCGAGCGGGGTTGATCTCAACAGGAATTTTGATGTTGCCTGGGTTCCCGCCGAGAATCACGGAGCAACCCCCTTTTCGGAGCCTGAATCAATCTCGCTTAAGGAATTTTCGGAAGATATCGTGTTTCACTGCTCGGCGTCGTTTCACTCCGGGGCGGTGGTTGTAAACATGCCCTTCGATTATGCCCGCGAGAGTGACGGTGTCATTCCGGGCGAATATCCCCTCGTGGAATTTTTAGCAAAGACGTATTCCACCTCGGGGCGCTTTCTCGAAACTGAAGGGCTCGTTGATTCAGTATACGTCGATTCCGGAACCATCAATGGGGGCGATTGGTATATTATCTACGGTTCATTACAGGATTGGAGTTATATCCGAACCGGATGTATAGATGTTACGATTGAAATTGCCCGGCATAACCCCGATACCCTGCAGGGGATAGAAGAGGTTTTTGATCGCAACCGGGAATCCCTTCTGGCATATATAGCATCGGCTCGCATCGGGATCTTCGGCAGTGTGGTCGATAGCAACGGTTATCCGATAGCGGGTGTACGGGTTTCAGTAGAAGATGGCGATATTACGACGGTAACGGATCGGGACGGGTATTACTGGAAATTGCTGCTCCCCGGAAATTATGTGATAACCTTCTCTGCCGAGGGATTTTCGGATTTTTCCGAGGAAGTCGAGATCAATGCGGCTCCTGTTCAGCTGCCGGTTATGCTCGTTGAGTAACCGGCAGTACGGCTGTCCGCTCTCCCCTTCTGCAACCCGCTGACAGAAACTGTATCAGACACGGTACATGAAGCATCCTCCTCGCGTCCGCCTTCGACAGGCCGCTGCAGCGTGATGCAGCACCTTCCGCTCTCGTTCCCGCAATGGTTATACCGGTATCGGTTTAAAATCATATTGCTATTTCAGAGCCGGCTGCTATAGTGGCTCACCCCCTTCAAACAAAGGTAACCGGCGAGGTGCTGTTGTGGGAACGTCATTGGATAACCAGATGATTATCGCTGTTTTCGTTTTATACATGGGAGTGCTCTTTGTGCTCGGTTTTATCGCTTCGAGAAGCACAAAGACGGAGGAGGATTTCTTCATCGGGGGGAGGAAGATTGGCACCTGGGTCACGGCAATTTCTTCAACGGCGAGCTCCGAGAGCGGATGGGTGCTCCTGGGGACCGTGGGACTGGTCTACAAGGAGGGTCTCGCTGCTGTCTGGTTCATGCCCGGCTGCCTGCTCGGTTACTGGTTTAACTGGCGGTTCATTGCGCCGAGACTCAGATCCTGTTCCATACGCGATGAGGCGATAACGATACCCGATTTCCTCGAAAGTGAAGTGGGCCGGGGAGGGGGGGCGGTGAGAATAGTCGCGGTCATTATTATTTTCTTTTCCATGATGGCCTATGTCGCAGCACAGTTGACCGCAGCCGGCAAAGCGTTTACGGCGACCTTCTCGATAGACTATGCGACCAGTATTATGATAGGTTCCCTTATCATAATCTTCTACACCCTGTTGGGAGGTTTTCGCGCGGTCTCCTGGACCGATCTCATCCAGGGGCTTCTCATGGTGTTTTCGCTCATTGTGCTTCCCCTTATTGCCTTTTGTGCCGCCGGGGGGATGCAGGCAGTACTTGATGATCTCTCCCGAAACAATCTCCTCTCGCTTCTGAAAACGAACGGCATCTATGCTTCAATCGGTTCTCTGCTCGGCCTGCTGGGTATTGGGCTGGGGTATCCGGGACAGCCGCATGTGCTCATCCGCTTTATGGCAGCTTCCGATGATTCCGTCATCCTTCGCGGAAAGATAATCGCCCTCATGTGGGGATTCTTCGTGTACTCGGGATCGATTATGCTGGGGCTGGCCGGACGCGTCCTCTTACCCGCGGTCGCCGATCAGGAGCATGTCTTCCCCATGATTGCCAGTCTGCTGTTGCATCCGGTGCTTGCCGGCGTAATGCTCGCGGCCGTCATGTCCGCTATAATGTCCACTGCCGATTCGCAGCTGCTGGTCGCATCGTCGTCGATGGTTCGGGATATCTATGAGAAGGTGCTCAACAGGAGCGTTGAGCAGAAGAAACTCCTGCTGCTGAGCCGGATTTCCGTTCTGGTACTTGGCCTGATATCAATCGCTGTTGCGATATCTGATACGAGAATCGTGTTCTGGTTTGTTCTCTTTGCCTGGTCGGGGCTCGGTGCGAGCTTCGGGCCGCTGATAACGCTTCTCCTCTTCGGATATCGATTCAGGCCGCTTCAGGCGGTGATAGGAATGCTGCTTGGCTTTTTTATAACGATTCTATGGAAGAGCGGCTTCTTTGATGCGGTTTTCGGAGTCTCTCTGTCGCAGAATCTCTACGAGCTTATCCCCGCCTTCACCCTCTCCTTTCTCTATCTCCGCATTGTCGGCACCAAGATCCGGTGATGCTTTTGCGAAGGGGGTAAATCCATTTTATTGATGGCAGGAATAAATTCTTGACATTAATAAAAGAGACGACTATTACGTAATTCCGATATCAACGGGCAACGCCCGAAACATAACGTGTAATTGCATCATATACATTCAGTGATATACTATTACTAAAGGAGAGCACCAATGAGTATCAAGGTTGGTATAAACGGCTTCGGGAGAATCGGGAGAAATGTTTTGCGGGTTATCCTGAGCGATCAGGAGACGTATGGCGATATCGATGTTGTCAGCGTGAATGATCTCACCGATGCGGGAACCCTGGCACATCTCTTCAAATATGATTCTGTTTTCGGTATTTTCCAGGGGGAGGTTTCGCACTCCGATAATGCGATAATAGTGAACGGAAAAACGATACAGGTTCATTCGGAGCGGGATCCCGGAAAGCTCCCCTGGAAAGATGAGGGAGTTGCGGTTGTCGTCGAATCGACCGGTATTTTCCGTGACAAGGAAAAAGCGATGGCCCATGTCAGTGCCGGGGCGCAGAAGGTTATCATCTCGGCACCCGCGAAGGGTGAGGATATCACCATCGTTTTAGGGGTGAATGAGGATAAGTACGACAGGAAGAACCATCAGATCATCTCGAACGCCTCATGCACGACGAACTGTCTCGCCCCGGTCGTCAAGGTCATCAATGATGCCTTCGGTATCGAAAAGGGTTTGATGACGACTATTCATTCATATACCAATGATCAGAAGATTCTCGATCTCCCGCACGAGGATTTGCGAAGAGCGCGTGCTGCAGCAGTATCGATGATTCCAACAACAACGGGTGCCGCGCGGGCAGTGACGCTGGTCATCCCCGAGTTGAAGGGGAAGCTTGACGGAATGGCAATCAGGGTTCCCACGCCGGATGTTTCAGTGGTGGATTTTGTCTGTCTGGTCAAGAAGACGGTCTCCAAGGACGACGTTATCGCAGCATTGAAAAAAGCTGCACAGGGGAGCATGAAGGGCATACTGGATGTAACGGATGAGGAGCTGGTATCGGTCGATTTCAAGGGAAATCCATTTTCATCCATCGTCGATGCGGGATCATCAACCGTCATTGACGGCAATATGGTCAAGGTTATCAGCTGGTACGATAATGAGTGGGGATACTCGACACGGATAGCCGATCTCGTCAAATATATCATGAAATAACATATACACGGTGATATCTCAGGCATGGCAGGATTCACCCCTTCGTCCTGAGAGCCGGCGGGGTGCTTTCGTGTCTGTCATTGGCCTGTAAAGTGAGGTGCTGGATGAGGAGAAGAGAGATCTTTGCAGGAAACTGGAAAATGCATAAGAATCTCAAGGAAGCCCGTGAGCTGACCGAGGGCATTATCGCAGGCATTGATGAGAGCAGCACACGGGAGGTTGTCATCTTCCCGCCGGCTGTTTATGCGAGGGATATTGCAGCGCTCTGCGCCGATACGCCGGTTTCCGTCGGCGTTCAGAACATGTACTACGAGGAGCAGGGAGCATTTACGGGTGAAATATCGCCGATCATGGTCAAAGATATCGGCGCGCGCTCGATCCTCATCGGACATTCGGAGCGAAGGCATGTCTTCGGAGAAAAAAACGGGGATGTGAACAGGAAGGTGCAGGCGGCACTCCGGTTCGCGCTGGAGCCTTTTGTCTGTGTCGGGGAATTGCTTGCGGAGCGCGAAAAGGGCCGCTCGGAAGATGTTGTCCGAAATCAGATTGAAGAGGCCTTCGCCGACATTGACCATGATGACATGATGAAGGTCGTTATCGCCTATGAACCGGTGTGGGCGATCGGAACGGGAAAGGTTGCCACACCGGAAATAGCTGAATCCATGCACCGGTTTATCAGGAGTAGTATCAGGAGTGCCTTTGGTGACGATATCGCGCTCTCGGTACCGATACTCTACGGCGGATCGGTCAAGCCGGACAATATACACGGTTTATACGGTATGGATGATATCGACGGCGTCCTGGTCGGTGGGGCGAGCCTCACGGCAGAATCTTTTCTTGACATTATTCGGGTAAGATAATTAATGGTTGCGGGGAGCTATTATGCCCCGGAGCATTTTGAGGTAAAAAGTTTATGGGTATTCTAATTACAATATCATCAGTGCTCTTTGTTATTCTCTGTGTATTGCTGGTGATAATCATACTTCTGCAGTCTGATAAGAGCGCAGGTATGGGAATTCTCGGTGGCGGTTCAAGCCAATCCGCTTTTGGCTCTTCAACGGCAGATATAATCACGAAGATCACAACAGTGCTGGTCACCCTCTTCATGCTGGGCTCACTGGGGCTCGCTGTTCTGGAATCGTGGAAGGAGCGCTCCATTGAGGAGGGGCTCCTCTCCGAGGAGAAGCGGGCGCCGGGCGTTATTGAAGAGGCCGAGCTGCCTGAAAAAGGCGTTGAAAAAGATAAAAGGGGAGTGAGCGAGAAGAAGAAGTAGCAAGCTCGCCCTGAACGGCCATCGCACACCGTGCAGAGATGCTGTTCTATTTTCTCAAAAGGGAGGAAGAGTATGGCAAGAATACCGTATGTTGATCAGGACGAATGTACCAGTTGCGAGCTCTGTGTCGATGAGCTTCCCGAGGTATTTGAGATGTCCCCTGAAGGGGTGAGCAGTGTTCATGATCCGCAGGGGGCCAGTGAGGATAAAATTCAGGAAGTAATGGACAATTGTCCGGCTGAATGCATTCACTGGAAAGAGTGAAAGTGCTGTATTGACCCATTTGTGCTTTTCTCGCGTCGATTTACTGTTTCTCGTACGGATACGAGTACAGGAATACTATTTTTTCCTTCTGAAAATGCATCCATTTTTCACAATCTGACAAGTAGCGGTTATTAAAATTAAGGAGCGGCTGTCATGAGCATGAAAAGCTTTATCTTTACATCAGAATCGGTATCTGAAGGGCATCCCGACAAGATAGCAGATCAGATTTCAGATGCGATATTGGATGAGCACCTCAAGGGGGACGAAAAATCACGGGTTGCAGTGGAGACGCTGGTAACAACAGAAAAGATAATCATATCTGGCGAGGTCACCTCTGCGGTGAGCGTTGATTATGAGCAGGTTGCCCGATCCGTTGTAGCGGATATCGGGTACACCGATCCTGATATAGGTTTTGACGCAATGGGGTGCGAGGTGATGGTGTACATCCATTCGCAATCGGCGGATATTTCTCAGGGTGTCACCTCGGGCGCGGGGCTCTTTCAGGAGCAGGGAGCAGGCGATCAGGGGATGATGTTCGGGTATGCCGTTGCGGAAACGGATGAGCTTATGCCAATGCCGATTCAGTATGCGAACAGGATCGTGAAGCGGCTTGCCGAGATACGGAAAGGGGGGGAGGTTGACTTTATCCGGCCGGATTCGAAGTCCCAGGTCGCGGTTCAGTATGAGAATGGGAAGCCGAAGAGGGTCGATTCTGTTGTTGTTTCAACACAGCACGCTCCCGACGTTACCCATGAACAGGTCAGGGAAGCCGTTATCGAGCTGGTTGTGAAAAAGGTTATTCCCGGCACCCTCCTCGACGGCAAGACGAAATACTATGTCAATCCCACGGGGAGATTCGTAATCGGTGGTCCTAATGGAGATACCGGATTGACCGGAAGAAAGATCATTGTCGATACCTACGGGGGAATGGGACGACATGGCGGCGGCGCCTTTTCAGGAAAGGATCCATCGAAAGTTGATCGATCGGCCGCGTATATGGGCAGATATATAGCAAAAAATATTGTTGCTGCCGGTCTCGCCTATCGGTGCGAGATACAGGTTGCCTATGCGATTGGCGTTGCCGATCCCGTTTCGATCATGATCGATACCTTCGGTACCGGAACAATTCCCGATGAAGCAATTATAGAGAATATCCAGAAGTACTTTATTCTCAAACCGGCTGACATCATCCAGACGCTCAATCTCCTGCGGCCTATTTACCGGCTCACCGCAGCCTATGGTCATTTTGGCCGTGAAGAGAAAGAATTTACCTGGGAGAAGCGAGATAAGAGTAAACAGTTGAAAGCCGGTTGATGTGACCCTCGACAGGAACTTCTTTTAAGTACCATTCCGCTTTTAACCGATAATAACAGGAGAGAGGCTGTTGTGGCATCAGTGGCGGGCGGTGCATACCCGAGCTCCTCGCCCGTCGGAAACAGCATTCCATATCGAGGTATTACCGATGAAGGAATATAAGATGCGAACCTTTACCTATAAGTGCTCCTGCGGCCATGTGACAAGTGTATTCGTCGATTGCGGAACACCTCAGGAGACTATTACCTGCAGGATGTGCAAGAAAGCATTGAATCGGGAATAACGATAGGGCGTCATGATGCTCTTCATCCCGTGACTTTCCGGGAGCATGTATTATGTGGAGTTGATTCTCTTTTCCCTGTAGGCGGTTCCACCGTTGATTGTATGTGATACACCTGCCTGTTTCACGTACTGCCGGAGAGAGCCCTTTCCTCTTTTAGGGAACTTCGCTCAGCATTGCAATTCCGGTAATTGTTGTTGATTTATCAGCATCCCTGTGTATCTATCGACACTGATTAATAGTAACTATTATCGCGGTATGGCCACAGATAAAACGTGGTATACGGTATGCGGTGGAGTAAACTGTTCTGATGGAGATTCTGTCTTGAGAGTATGTATCGGTATCGCGTGTATTCTCATTTTTCTCACTCCCCTGACTGCACAGAGTACCATGAACGGGAGTCTGAATCACGTGGAAGAAAATGAGGGGGAGACGGAGAAGGAGACGGAGAACATCAATGTAGATATGCAGGTTGTTTATGGGCGTCAGTATAACAATATTCTGTCAACGATGAATCTCTCCCACGAGAAGGAGGATTTCGTCTATCTCCTGAGCTCTTCCTTCAAGCGGTCACACGATTTCGGGTATAATAAGAGAGTTTTCGAGAATACCAGCTTCTATGAAAATAATCTGGGGTTTACCGGGAGCGCCAATGTTACGGAAAACTGGAAGATAATCCCCGATGTTGAAATCGACAACAACTCGAGGGGCATGTTTGACAATGATCTTTACAGCCGGGAAGAGATGGACAAGGCGAAACTGACCATCAAGAACATCTTCAAGTTTACCTCATCTTTTGAAGGGTACCTGACGGCCGGTGGAGCGAGCTATGTTCACCGTCTCAGATCGAGAGATGATGATGATGACCGCAGCAAGGTGAATTATGTAAGCCTCGAAACCGGTGGCGAGTTGATATGGTCGGCATCGAATCGGATTCGGTTCATCGGCTCTATGACACAGAATGATTATTCCCCGCATACCTACGAACGGGATCGATTCTGGAACAGTGAGCTGATAGATGATTTTAATATTACCAGAAATTTCGGTGTGAGTGTTGGTGGCAACTGCGATTATAATAATGACGATGGCTGGTTACTTTCACCGATTGTTGCATTCTCGCTCAAAGGGTACAAGTATATATCGGTCGTCTGCCTGTATCGGTACGATTTAGTTCCCTTTAAGCCGGAGGAATTCTATCTTACCCGAAAATTTATCAATCCGGCGTATGATCTCCCCCCGGCGAGGGTTCATCACGGGGAATTCAAAGCCGATCTCAGATTGAATAGCATCATTAAGATCAGAGGGAGCTTCACTGCAACAAAGAACAATAACTTCTACAATTATACAGTCGTTGAAGGGAATGTGCTCGGTGCCGAGACCATTCCCGTCAAGAGCTATATCACCCGCGGGGATGCCAATGTCGTTTTGTATAAAACGATACTTGTTTTTATTTTCAGCTATGAGTACTCCTATTATGATACCGAGAGCACGGTGACCTATCGCCCCGAGCAGTCCTTCTCCAATGCGATAAAGTTTAACGGAGAAAGCTGGAAAATTGAATGGAGCAATAAGTATATCGATCAGGTATATGCCGATACTGACCGAGAGAGGAGGCTCTCCGAGGTTCTCATCGGCTACTTCGATATTCAGAGAAAAATGCTTGATAGCTTTTACGCCTACGTTAGGATTGAGAACCTGTACAACAATGAGTACTATTTCAGGGATGGCTATCCTGAGCCGGGTATTATTGTGCTCGGGGGATTGCGGATTATTATTTGAAAACCGGTTCGTTCTCCGTGAGGAGCGCATTCTGTTATATTTCACTCATCACCGCGGTGATTTTTCGAGCCGGAACCGATGGTGAGTGTGCATCTTGAGATGGAATAGCACGATATGAGCAGTGAAGTCATTATTACCCTCTTCGATTCAATCCCGCTGTGGGTCATGATTGTACCCATTCTCCTGTGCTCGGTGATCGCCATTGCTGTCATCATCGAGCGAGTGATATTTTATCGACGAATCGACTACGATTATCGGTTGATTGCCGCAAATGTTGTCAATCTCATGCGGCAGGAGAAGTATGACGAGGTGCGAACGCTCAACAGCCAGTATGCCGGTCCGATTATTGGCATTATCGAGCGGATTATCTCCCCGGGAGCGACCGACGCGCGCGATCGACTCCTTCTTGAATCCTCGGAGAACGCAATTCGGACCATAGAGAAATACATCGGTACGATTTCAACTATCGCAACCATCTCGCCGATGCTCGGCCTCTTCGGGACGGTAACGGGAATGATGAAATCATTCAGTGGGCTTTCAAAGATAGGTCAGGCGGCGCATGATCTTCTTGCCTATGGCATTGCCGAGGCGCTCATTACCACGGCGCTCGGCCTCCTGGTGGCAATTCCTTCCTTGATATTTTATAATTATATGGTCTCCAGGGTGAGTTACTATATCAAAGAAGTTGAGTATGTTGCAAATATGTTAATGGAGACGTAGGGAGTGGCATTCCAGTTCAAGAGCAGATTCCAGCACAGAGCCCAGATCGATATCACCTCCCTGATCGATCTCGTTTTCCTCCTGGTCGCTTTCTTTATGGTGACATCGACCCTGACCTCGATTTCATCCATAACCGTTCATCTGCCGAAAGCGGTGCAGGTTGCTTCATACAAGCAGGGCGATCTTATTGTCTCCATAAATGAAAAAAACGAGATATACATCAATGACGTCAAGTACTCGTCCGAGGTGCTCGTGGATGAGCTGAAAAAAAAGCGATCCGAAGTGAAAGACGGCATGGTTATAATACGGGGAGATAAAGAAGCGAATTATCAGACGATAATTGATGTCATGGATGCATTGAATAGAGCCGGGCTTCCTCAGTTCACTCTCTCGATTGTCAGGAAGGCAGGGGAACTGCCCGAACAATAGCGTATTGAGATACAGAGATCACTTCAGAGAGCACCCCGAATCCGGTGTGTCCATTATTTCTTGACAGTGTATTCTGTAGACGATAAAGAGTCCTGAAATTGCCCTGTCTGAAGCAGGGCAGCGGTGAAAATTGTTATTCTGGTAGAATCGAATTGATGAAGCGGGCAGTTATACTAATACTCGGCGCAGCCATCCTCCTCATGTTCGATGGCGGATTTTCAGAGCCATCGAAGTATGAGGGGAAGATCGTCAGAAGGATCGAGTTCGAAGGATTGCAGAATCTCGATGCTGATGATCTTCTCGATGTTATGATAACGGAAGAGGGATACCCACTGAAGGCCTCCGAGGTACGGAAGGATCTGAAAGCTATATTTGAGCTGGGACAATTCAGCAATATCAGAGTCGAGGTCGAGGAATTCCGGGATGGAGTGCGATTGCGTTTTGTCTGCGAAGAGCGGCCGCTGATAACAACCATAGAATTCAGGGGGCTGGACGAGATTTATGAACAGGAGCTCTCCGAAGTGCTGCTCGTCAAGGAGGGCGATGTTCTGAGGATTGATCTCATTGAGGTGAGCGTACAGGCTGTCAAGAAGAAGTATGAATCGGAAGGGCTCTTCAATGCGGTGGTTACCTATGAGGTGAAGCCCGAGGAGGATAAGGAAAACAATGTGCGCGTGATCTTCATTGTCGATGAGGGCGAGGAGATAAAGATCAGCAAGATAACCATTCTCGGCCCGAAGAAGTTCTCTGCAGGCGATCTCGTCGACGAGATGGAGCTCGAGGAGGAGGGGTTCTTCTCGGACGGCACCTTCAAGCAGGAGGTGTATGAGCTGGATAAGGGGAGAATCATCGCCTTCTATAAAGAGCGGGGGTATCTCGATGCACAGATAATAGAGGATGCCGTCGAGTACGAGTGGGTGGATCTCGAAGAGAAGGATGAGCGTGGTATTTTTATAACCGTTAAATTGAGTGAAGGTGAGAGATACTATTTCGATAAATATACCGTGAGCGGGAATAAGGTTTTTGACACCAGAGTCTTCAACGCGCAGTTTCTGCAGCGGAAGAGCGGAGAAATTTTTAATGATAGCCTCTTCCAGCAGGATCGTCAGATGATGAGCTTTACGTATGCCACCAAGGGATACATCTTCGCACGAATTATTCCGAAGAGAACGGTCGAGGAGCGGGAGGTAACCGTCGATGGGAAGAAGGAGATGCGCAAGTTCGTCCGCATTGACTTCGAGATAATTGAGGGCTCAAAGGCCTATGTCGAAAACATCATCATAAAGGGAAACAAAAAGACGAAGATGCATGTTATCAGACGCGAGCTTATCGTCAAGGAGGGAGAGCTCTTCAACTCCTATAAGATGCAACGCTCCCGTGAACGGGTGTATAATCTGGGTTTCTTCAAGGCGGTTAATTTCGATGTTCGCCCCGGGAGCAAAGAGGGGTATATGAATCTCATCATCGATGTTGAAGAGCAGCCGACCGGCACCATCTCGCTCGGGGGCGGGTATGGGACAACAACCGGCTTTTCAATTTTTGCCGATATCGGCGAGAACAATCTCCTCGGCTATGGCCATCGCATTGGTGTGCGATTTGAGTATGGGCCGATGAGATCTTCAATAACGCTGAGTTACCGGTGGCCCTGGGTTTTCGATGTTCCCCTGTATTTCACCTCCTCCGTATTTTATTCTCTCATTACGATCCCGACGAGCTCGCTGTTCTCGGAATCCAGCGGCACGGCTGAATACAACAAGCAAAGCTTCGGCTATTCTCTCGGCTTGAGTTATCAGTTCTGGTATTATTACGGTATCGGAACGGTCTGGAGACATGCCTTTAAGAGCATCGTCGATCCATCGGGAAACAGCCCTGACGCAGTCTTTATTGAGGAATCGCTCGGCTTGCAGGAGACGCGGACCATCACCTTCTATGTGTACCGGGATTCAAAGGACAACTACATGAATCCGACAAGGGGCTGGCGAGCGGAGTTCTCCGTTTCATTTACCGGTGGCTATTATCTCAGAGGTGATGACCATCATATCAAATATTCTCCGGATTTTTACCTGTACTATACCCCCTTTCACCTCCCCTTCCTTCGGACGCATCCCTGCGTTATCGAGCTCCGGGGGAATGCCAGCTTCCTCACGCCCCCCCTGCAGCGGGATCTGGTTGAAAAATTCCAGCCCCGAAGAGAAAATGCATGGCTTGAATCGGAGGATCGATTGTATATTGGCGGCCCGGAAACGCTGCGAGGATGGGACTACTATGACAATTTGCTCCCGGAATCGTGGCAGGTCGGCCTCTTCCACCGTATCCTCTATGGTGCCGAGCTCCGTATTCCCGTACACCCGCAGATGCTCTGGTTTGCCCTCTTTTTCGATGCCGGTTCTCTCTGGACGGACCGATTCTGGGAAAAGGATTTCAGCGATTATACCAGGGAAATCCTGCGTGATGACAAGGATAAAAAGCTCATCTATGATATCAGAGATTTCCAGAAAGCACATCTCATGGACTATTTCAAGTATTCCTGGGGATTCGGATTCAAGATTCAGATACCCATGATGCCCCTCCGCTTCTGGTTTGGCCGGAAGCTGCAGTGGGTTGGCAGAGACGATGGTTATTTCAGGGAAATCAGTGATTTTAATTTTCAGTTTGGCATCGGTGACATGAGATTTTAAAAAAATCCCGCTCACCCTCCTCCCGGCGGAATAAGGTATCGGTGTGTTGCAAATCGTTCAGCGTTACTGGCAGTTTCCGTATCCTCCGTTCCAAATGGTGTTGACAAGAGAGGCGATCCCCTGTTTAATACAGAACAGTTCAGATCGGAACTTTTTTATTTCTACCGGAAGTGAAAAGAGAGAGATGGATGCGCAGCAGAGTACTGGGAACGTGAAAGCGCTGAAAGCCACAGTGAATCATTCGCTCATCGGTTTCGCCACAGTGCTGCTGATTGTTGTGTCGAGCTCCGGGTGTGGTCGTCTCCACGAGGTGAAGGAGCGGGAGGTGCGTCTTCGCTATGTTAACCTGTCAATTATATTCGAGTTCATGATAAACAGTGATGCTGAAGCAGTAAACCTGAGAAACAGGAAGAATGAGCTCATCGCTGATCTCCGGCGAACCGAAGAGATGATCCTCAAGGAGCGCGACAGTGACAGGAAGGCCGGGCTGATCACGAGCATGGACCGATTAAAGATCGATCTGAGGAAGGCAAAGGAGAAGGAAGACTCGTTTAAGCACAGGTTTCTCAATGAGATAAACCGATCTCTTGCGATTATCGCGGATGAACGGGGAATAGATTTTATCCTGAATATCGGTGATGAGCTCGTCTACTCCAGGCGAGAATACGATATTACCGATGAGGTGATACGTGAAATCATTACGTTACGGAAGCGGAGAGCTCCTGTATCACGGTAGGAGGTTTCACCATGCACTTGTCGCAGATTGCTGAAATGGTAGCGGGCAGGCTTCATGGCGAGGATGTCATTATTGAGCGGCTTGGCAGTCTCGATTCAGATAACGAGAATGCTATCGTTTATGTGGAGGACGGGAAAAAGCTTGAGGAGTGCCTCAACGGCAAGCCCGCTGCCCTGCTGGTAAGCCGGGGAATTCAGCCGGCTGCTATCCCCTATGTCGAGGTAGAGGATGCAAAGATGGCATTTATTGTTCTGCTCCGCGCATTCTCCCCTTCGCGGGAGCGGGGAGGAATTAATGATGCGCATATCGATGCCCGTGCTTCGCTCGGCGAGCAGGTGGTCGTGATGCCCGGTGCCGTGATTATGGCCGGTGCTTCGCTCGGCGATAACTGTATAGTCTATCCCAATTGCGTTATCGAGGAGGATGTGATCATCGGGCGGAATACCATTCTCTATTCGGGGGTGGTCGTCAGGGAGCGTTGTCGTATCGGCAGTGATTGCATACTCCATGCGGGAGCTGTTGTCGGTGCCGATGGTTACGGTTTTTATGAGAAGGACGGGGATATTATCAAGATTCCTCAGATAGGGAACGTGGTTATCGGTGATCGTGTTGAGATCGGTGCCAACTGTTGCATTGACCGCGCAACGGTCGACTCGACCGTAATCGGCAGTGATACGAAATTCGACAATATGGTTCACGTCGCACATAATGTTCGAATAGGAGAGAAATGCTATATCGTGGCTCAGGCCGGCATCTCGGGATCGGTGACTGTTGGCAATCGCGTTGTCATTGCAGGCCAGGTCGGCATCGCGGATCACGTTTCGATTGTCGACGGAACCGTTATCATGGGGCAGAGCGGCATTACCAGCGATGTCCGAAAACCGGATATACTCTTTGGCACTCCCGCGCGGCCCGTAAATGAGCATCACCGGATTCAGGCAGCTTTGAAATATTTACCGCAGCTTCTCAAGCGGGTAAAGAAGATTGAAAAGGCATTGGAGGAAAGGGGATTTGATTCACAAGACGGCGATAATTGAAGGCGATGTTATCATCGGTGACGGGGTGCAGATAGGTCCCTCTGTCTACATATCGGGGAACGTGACTATCGGAGACCGAACCGTCATCGGCCCCTTTGTCCAGATAGAGGGCATGGTCACCATCGGACGGAACAATGCCATTTATCACAGCGCCTATATCGGCGCCCCGCCTCAGGATGTGGCCTACAGGGGATTTCCCTCCTCTGTTGAGA
>Ga0180432_10001226_pt1 | contig 40907 bp, 34 predicted proteins | sample SS_ome_10_FD_132414 | JGI IMG/M metagenome (GOLD analysis project Ga0180432, IMG submission 132414) | Hypersaline lake sediment archaeal communities from the Salton Sea, California, USA - SS_1_MS_2 metaG | ecosystem: Environmental > Aquatic > Non-marine Saline and Alkaline > Hypersaline >... | reverse complement strand
GGATGCCATTCTACCACGCCTGACCACCCGCCGCAAATCCCCGTGGCAATGGATAGAGCGTCCCGGCAATGACATGCCTCACCGTTGAGCAGCACGAACGGTGCGCGCGCTGCGCGCGGACCGGGGCCCCACCGGCGCAGTGATCGCCTGCGGCTCCCGATCGCTCGGTCGGCAGGCCCGCAGATGAACGCTGCTCCGCACAAGAGCCGGTTGCAGCGTCGGCGATAGTGTGCTATAATGTTCACACTCGTGCTTCGGTACCGCGAGAACCTCTCTTTGGAGAAAGCCACTCCCTATCGCAGTCGCGGCGTCACTGGCATGGTTAGGGGTCAGAGTGCTGATGAGGTACGGGGTCTGTAACTGGATCTTCGGTGATGAAGACTTGGCCACGACTGCGGCCTATCTGGCCAGGACAGGCTTTGATGGCATCGAGCTGAAAGGCGACCTGGAACTCTATCAGATCGCCGCGGTCAATGAGATCCTGGACGATCATGGATTGGCCGTGCTCTCGCTCACACCCGAGGATGTCGACCTGGCCCATCCGGATGCACGAGTGCGGCAACGGGCGGTGGACTACTACCTTCGGTTGCTAGACTTCGCGGCCGCGATTGGTGCCCCTGTGGTGAGCTGCCACGGCGCTGTGGGGCGCATCCGTGCGCTGGCCGACCACGCAGAGGAATACGACCACCTCGTCGCCTCCGTCCGTATCGTCGCCCAGCGTGCTGCCGGCGCGAACCTCCTTCTGGCGATGGAAGTCCTCAACCGCTACGAATCGCACCTTCTGAACACGGCGGCTCAAGCCACCGACTTCGTCTCTGACGTAGCAGCGTCCAACGTCGGCATACTCCTGGACACCTACCACATGAACATCGAAGAGGCCAATCCGTGTATGGCGATTCTGGACGCCTGGGAACGTCTTCTTCTGTTCCACGTGGCGGACTCGAATCGCCGCGCTATCGGGCGCGGACACACCGATTTCCTTGCCTTGATGAGAGCCCTGCAACGAATCGACTACGCCGGGGACATCATCGTGGAGTGCACCGCCGCCGGTCCCGACCCCTTCACGCCGGTGAAGGACGGCGACTGGCGGGGACAGGTGAGAAGGTACGCCGCCGAGTCGCTACGGTTCCTCAAAGCCCGCGAACCAGTCAATTAGGATCCACAACCACCAGGAGACACACGAATGGAGATCGGCATCAACGGGGCGACCACCATGAAGGCCACCCTGCATGAGGACGTCACCGCTGCCAGTGCCGCCGGTTTCGATGCCATCGAGATCTGGGCTGCAAAGCTGGACACGTACCTGGAGACACACACCCTTGGCGAGCTGAAGTCACTGGTCGAGGAGAAGGGCCTGCGTGTGGCCAGCATCAATTCCATCGAGTTCATCACCTTCCGTCCACCGACGGAGCACGAATCGATCGTGACCCGTTGCCGGGAACTCTGTGAGGCAGCACAGGCCCTGGACTGCGACAAGATCGTCGTCGTTCCAAGTCCTACGCCCGAGGACGCAGATTGGAGTTTCATCAGGGACGAGTCCGTGCGGGTACTGCGCGAACTCTCCGATGTGGCCGCTCCCTGCGGTGTGCGACTTGCCTTCGAGTTCCTGGGGTTCTCGTGGTGCTCGGTCCGTACCCTGGCACAGTGCTGGGACATCGTCACGCGAACGAAGCGAGACCACGTAGGCATGGTGCTGGACACCTGTCACTTCTTCGCTGGCGGGTCCGAGCTGGCTTCCATCGAGAGGGTGGATCCGGCCAAGGTACTGATCCTGCACATCAACGACGTGGAGGACCGACCGGCGGAGACCATCAAAGATGCTCACCGGTTGCTGCCGGGCGAGGGCATCATTCCCCTGGACGAGATTCTCGTCCGCCTTGAGCGTATCGGGTTCGATGGTCTTTGTTCCGTCGAGCTTTTCCGGCCTGAGTACTGGGAGCGCGATCCAACCGAGCTGGCGAGGGCGGCCAAGGCCGCCACGCTGAGCGTCGTCGGCGAGCACTTCACAGTAGGCTGAAGACGATCCCCAGACTTGGAGATCGTATGTGTCGAGCCGGCCAGGCTTGAGAAAGGGGGTGGTAGGCCAGATCGAATCTCTGTGTTGGCTGTTGAATCGATGAGGATTCTCTTACTCTACGAAGGAGGAGAACGATGCGTACCAAGGTGTTGGCGGTCTTCGTCTTGCTGATCGCGGTGTCGCTGCCACTAGCAGGCTGCGCACCCCAAAAGGAGATTGTCAAGGAGACCGTCATCGTCGAGAAGCCCGTGGAGAAGGTCGTCAAGGAGACGGTAGTCGTGACCGAGGAGAAGGTGGTGGAGAAGGTCGTCACCGCCACTCCAGTGCCGGTCGTTGCGGCACCCACGGAGATCACAATCGTCGACACCAACTCGGGCGCCAATTTCCAGTGGTACTGGCAACAGCAGGTAATTCCGGCCATTGAGGCTCAGTTGGGCATCACGGCCAGCTACGTCGTTGCCAAGGAAGCAGAGCTCATCGAGCGCATGAAGGCATGGGAAGCTGGCAAGGGAGACGCGCATCTCCTGTTCGTCAAGCCGGGCACTATCCCAAAAGCTCTTGGCGAGGGGCTCGGCCTGGAGACGCTCTACCCTGATCAGAAAGGCGTCATCCCCAACATAGAGAAGTGCCCCGAGGCCTACCTTCAGACGGTACTGGGCACCAGCATCGATGGCAAGGGCGCGCTCTACTGGCGGAGCCAGTACGCTCTGATCTACAACTCCGAGTACATCAAAGATCCACCAACTTCCTGGCAGGAGTTCTACGACAGACGTGAGGAGTGGGAAGGACACATCGGGATAGTCCGGCCGGACGCCAAGTCTGGCTCGTCCTACCGCATCCCGTACAGCTTCCTCAACGCCTACGTGGACATGGTCGATGCTGACGGCAAGGCCGTTCCTCTGGAAGACCTCCAGCAGACTGAGGGGTGGCAAGATGCCTGGGCCAAGCTGCAGGAGTTCTACGCCTACGCCAAGCAGCCGTTGCCTGCCGAGCCGCCCAACATGTTCGAGGACTTCAACGCGGGTGACACGTGGATAAGCTTCTACGCCATGGACTACTCGCTGTGGTCTCGGCACCAGGGCACCATGCCTCCCACGATCAAGTCCGGCTTCCTCTCGGAAGGTATGGCCGCCGGCTCCGACGGCTATCTGATCGTTCCGGCCGGCATTCCCGAGGAGTACAAGCCGGTGGTGTACGACGTGGTGAACTTCCTGCTCTCCGATGACCAGCAGATCCGACTGATCACCACCATGTGGCAATACACCGGCACTGACATCTGGGAACAGATTCCTGGCGTGGTCTGGGATACCATCCCGGCATGGGAGAACATGGAACCCGCACGACTGCGGATCGGCAACAGCGAGGTGAAGAGCTACATCAGGGAATTCGGCGCTGACGAGCTGGTACCCAAGTAGCGGTCGGTCCGCCACTTCGATGGCTCATTCGGCGAAGGGGAGGCTCGACGCGGGCGCAGTCGGACCGCGGCGGGCCTCCCGCCCCTATGAGAAAGGACAGCTCCATCATGAAACGTGGCTCAAAGACCCGAGCCGCTCTGGTCACGCTACTGATGCTCCTGCCTGGCCTGGCCTGCTTCCTCGGACTCTTCTTCTATCCTATGATGGTCACAGTCGTGCGCAGCCTGCGACCGGAAGGCGCACACACGGGCTGGACCCTGGGACACTACACCACCTTCATCAGTGAACCGAGAGCGCGAGACGTCATCTTCCTCACCTTTGTGCTCTCCATCTCGGCCACACTGTGCTCCATCGTCTTCAGCGTGATCCTCTGCCTGGTACTGCGTCGAAAGCCACGGGGGCATCGCTTCTTCCGCTTGGCCATGCTGATTCCTCGCGTGGTACCCGGCCTGATAGGGGCACTGGGCCTGCTGCTGTTGTTCGGGTCCCGTGGGTGGGTGAATCTGGCTCTCATTCAGTTTGTCCCCTGGATCACCGAGCCGGTGCGCATCAACTACACCATTGGGGGCCTCATCCTGTTCTATACCTGGCTGTATTTCCCTTTCACCTCGGTGACTACTCTCTCCACCCTCGAAAGCCTCGACCCGGCCATCGAGGAGGCAGCAGACGTTTCGGGAGCGAACCGCTGGCAGGTGCTGCGCCATGTGGTCATCCCATTGATCATGCCCGGGATTCTGGCCGGGTCAGTGCTGACTTTCATGGCCGCTTTCGGTGCATTCAGCATCCCCTTGATCGCCGGCGGCAACTATCGCCCCTTGTCGGTTGAGATATTCAGACAGATCGATTTCACGCCTACCCGTTGGTCGGCCGCCAGCGCCAGGGCGATGATCATGGCCGGGCTCCAGGTGGTCTTCCTCACGATCTACATGCGCATTCTCAGGAGGCCGTCACGATGAATTCGCTCCGCCAGTATCTGAAGGCCTTCTCGAGTGCTCGCAAGCTACTCCTCTACACGTTCCTGCTCTGTTTCGGGCTGATGATCTTTCTGCCTTTTCTAATGATCGCGCTCAAGTCAATCGGCAGAGGGTGGTTCGGCAGGCTGTGGCTCCCTCCAGAACTCACGCTGGACTGGTACAGGTGGGCCGTTGAGGTCACCAATATCCCCGAGATCACCAAGAACACCCTCATCATCGCGACCATGGCGGTGACCATGAGCACCCTCATCGGTATCCCGACGGGTTGGGCCTTCGGCCGGCGCAGGATCCCGGGCAAGGAGCTACTCATGTCCATGATCCTCCTGCCACGCATGATCCCGCCGATTGCGTATGCCTTGGGAGTAGCTCAGATCTTCTATCGCCTGAATCTGGTCAACACTCACTTCGGGGTGGCGCTGGCGCACGTTGCCATCTGCGCCCCGTACGCCATACTGGTGCTCTCGGCCACGTTCGAAGGCCTGGACGAGCGGGTGATGGAGGCCTCTGCGGTGTGCGGCGCGAGCCCGGTGCGCACGTTCTTCCACGTCATCCTGCCTCTCATCTTGCCCGGCATCCTCTCTTCGATGATCTTCACCTTCACCACGTCGTACAATGAATTCACCCTCACCCTGATGACGTACGGGAAGGATACCATCACGCTGCCCGTGCGTACCTACATCGCGCTGGGCGAAGGGTACTGGGAGGTGACCAGTGCCATGAGCATCATCCTGGTCATCCCCTCCCTGCTCGTGCTCTTCGTGATCCAGAGACAGGTCGCGCCTGAGAAGCTCGTGGGCGGATTCAAGGGGGTATAGATGTTCGACAGCATGATCGAATTGCGCGGAGTCACCAAGCGCTACGGCGAGATTGTGGCCAACGACCGCATCGACCTCAGCATCCGAAGAGGCGAGCTGATGACCCTGCTGGGTCCCTCCGGGTGCGGCAAGACCACGGCCTTGCGCTGCATCACCGGCCACATCATCCCCAATGAAGGAGAGGTGTGGATCGATGGCCACGATGTGACCGGCGTGCCCACGCACAAGCGCGAACTGGGCATGGTGTTCCAGAATTTCGCTCTCTTCCCCCACATGACGGTGTTCGACAACGTGGGCTTCCCGTTGATGATCCGCCGCACAGAGAAGCTGAAGCGACGGGAGCGAGTGATGGAGGCGCTCCACCTGATCCGCATGGAGGGCTACGAACAGCACTATCCTCGCCAGCTTTCCGGCGGACAGCAGCAGCGAGTGGGACTGGCCCGCGCCCTGGTCTATCGCCCGAAGGTCCTGCTATTGGACGAGCCACTCTCCAACCTGGACGCCAAACTCCGCGAGGAGATGCGCTTCGAGATCCGAGAGCTGATCGACCGCCTGGGTATCACTGCCGTGTACGTGACGCACGACCAGGCAGAAGCGCTTGCCCTCTCCGACCGCGTGTCGGTCATGAACGCTGGGCGGATCGAGCAAGTGGGAACGCCCAACGAGATCTACGAGAGGCCCGAGTCTCGCTTCGTGGCCGACTTCATCGGCCTCTCGGACTTCATCCAGGCACAGGTGACTGCCGTGGATTCTGAGGGGGGGACAGCGCTGCTGGCAGCGGGCGGTCTCGAGATTCGGGTTCCCGCCGCACGGGAGATGGAGATGGGCCAGAATCTCCTGCTCTTCACGCGTCCGAACGATGTGGAACTGCTGCCCGCTTCCCACGAGGACGGCATCAATGTCTTCTCAGGCGTCGTGGACAAGATGACCTATCTCGGCGACCGTAACGACTATCGCGTGATGATCGGTGATGGTCTGGCACTGAGGGTACAGACCGACGGAAAGACGCGCTACAACGAAGGTGAGAGGGTCAGACTTCATCTGCCGGTGGCCCTCTGCCGCGTTGTCTTCGAGTGAGCGGGGGGTGACCGGGTGGTTCGTTACGACATCGCTTTCGTGGGCCACTACACCAAAGACACGATAGTCTCAGCCACAGGATCGAGAGTGGTTGACGGTGGGGCCTTCAACCACGGTTCGCACGTTGCGGTGAGAATGGGCCTCAAGGTCGGGTGCATCACCAGACTGGCCAAGGAGGATTTCCACGTCGTGGATGAGCTCCGCCAATTGGGAGCCGACGTACAGGCCCACGCAACCCCGCAGTCCACCTGTCTCCGACTCGAGTACCCATCGCTCAACCTGGACGAGCGGGTCATCTATGTCACCGGGACTGCCGACCCCTTCGTACCGGCTGACGTGAGGGATGTCGACGCGGAGGCATTCGTCATCGGCACATCCATGCGTGGCGAAGTTGGTCTGGACGTGATCGAGGAGCTGGCGACCAAGGACGCACTGATCGCCGCCGACGTGCAGGGCTTCGTCCGCGTGGCACGCGATGGGAAACTGGCCTACGAGGCGTGGCCAGAAGAGGCGGCGACGCTGGACCTGATCGATGTCCTGAAGACTGATGCAGTCGAGGCAGAGATGCTCACCGGCACGGGCGACGTTCATCAGGCAGCGCAGATCCTGGCCAGTCTCGGGCCCAACGAGATTGTGCTCACTCGCTCCGAAGGCGTTCTGGTCTACGCCGACGGCCAGTATCACGAGGCACCTTTCTACCCGAAGCAAGTGGTGGGGCGCAGTGGTCGCGGCGACACCTGTGTAGCCGCCTACGTTGCTCGCCGGTTGACCGCATCCGTGGCCGACGCCACCGTCTGGTCGGCGGCCGTGACCAGCCTGAAGATGGAGGCGGAGGGCGCCTTCCACAGAGAGATCCGCGAGGTCGAGGCTCTTGCCCGGACAAAGTACAAGGGACAATGATCACTACCAAGGATCTCCGCATCGCAGAAGACGGCAGCGAGTAGTCTGATGAACGAATCATCACTGGCGGTCCGCCTGGCAGTGGTCGACGTTGATGGGTGTCTTACGCCCGGTGAGGCCGGCGATTGGAACTGGGAAGCCCTGCAGGCCATACAGCGCATCAACCATCGGGCCCGATACGGTGAAGACGTTCCCGCGGTCACGCTCTGCACCGGACGGCAGGAACCCTACGTGGAGGTGCTGATGCAAGCCATCGCCGCCTACCTACCCGGAATCTACGAGAACGGCTGCGGACTCTACTACCCGGACGGCTATCGCTTCGCGGAGCATCCCTCGATTCGTGCGACAACGAGAGAGGCGTTGGCCACCGCCATAGCGATCTTGCGCGACCGCGTGATCGCGCCGGGGTTGGGATACTACCAGCCCGGCAAGGAAGCCTCATTGACCATCTATCCACTACCCGGCACCGACGTGGGTCAGCTAAGAGGGATCGTCGCGGATGCCCTCACAGACCAGAAGGCGCTCATCTCCATCCAGGCATCGGTGTCATGCGTGGACGTGACACCCCGCGGGATTGACAAGGGTGCCGGGGTTCGATGGCTGTCCGACGAGTTGGACATCCCCCTCGCTCACATGGCGGGCGTCGGCGACTCCACCAGCGATCTCAGCTTCATGCGCATAGTGGGCCGTTCTGCCGCGCCGGCCAATGCCGCTGCCGGGGTCAAGGCAGCCGTGGACTACGTATCCCCATACGAGGACGGCAACGGAGTCGTGGACATCCTGCATCGCTGGTGCGAGACGCAGAGGGGAGGGGAATAGACGCCCACCGGTGCCGGGTGCCACCCGAGTGAATCAGTCCCGAGACGAGCTCCTGGGATCGAGGAGCCGAGTCTCGCCAAGATTGGGCCCACATACCGAGCCCGTTTGCATCGCACAACCGGCCCGATGCGTGGCCGGCGTCCGCCTCGCGCTTGCTCTTCCCGAGCGTGGCGGCGCATCTCGTCTGAGAGGAAAGGAGCAACAGCATGTCAGACAGAGTGAACGTGGGCGTCATCGGCGCCGGACGGATCGGCCGCCTTCATGCCCATCAACTGACCTATCGCATCCCGGAGGCCGACGTCCTGGCCGTGTCCGACATCGTGGTAGAGGCCGCGCAGGAGTGTGCGACAGAGTGTGGTATCCCGGTAGCGATTCAGGACCATCGACGGATAATGGAGAACCCCGACATCGATGCGGTGGTGATCTGCTCCAGCACCGATACCCACGCACAGATGATCGAGGAGGCGGCCGCCGCCGGAAAACACATCTTCTGTGAGAAGCCGATTGCCCTCGATCTGGCCCGCATCGACCAGGCACTGGCGGCGGCAGCAGCAACCGGTGTGATACTCCAGGTGGGGTTCAACCGTCGCTTCGATGCCAACTACTCACGGGTCCGTCAGGCTGTAGAGCGAGGCGAGATCGGTCAGCCACATCTGCTCCACATCATCAGCCGCGACCCGGCTCCTCCCCCAATCGAATACATCAAGGTGTCGGGCGGCATCTTTCACGACATGACAATCCACGACTTCGACATGGCCCGGTTCCTCATCGGTAGCGAGGTGGAAGAGGTTTACGTAGCCGGAGGTGTAATGGTCGACCCGGCGATCGGTGAGGCAGGCGACATCGATACTGCACTGATCGTCCTTCGCTTCGAGAATGGCGTCATCGGCACCATTGACAACAGCCGTCGGGCAGTCTACGGCTACGATCAGCGTGTCGAGGTCTTCGGCAGCCTGGGCTCCATCACCAGCGGCAATGACTACCCCAACACTGCCACCATCCGGGGCCCCGAGTCTATCCACCGGGACCTGCCGCTCAACTTCTTCATGGATCGCTACGTGGAATCTTACATAGCGGAGAAGCAGGCCTTCGTCCTATCGATCCAGAACGGCCACGAGCCGCCTGTGACAGGAAGGGACGGCCGGATCCCCGTGATCATGGGCTACGCAGCGCGCAGATCCTACGAGGAGAATCGCCCCATCAGATTGAGCGAGATCGCGACGATCTAGCAGAGTGGCTCGGCGGAACCGAGATCGCTCTTCCGCTGGCGGACGCCGAAGCCATCCCAACGCTGAGGGACAGACTTCGCGAAGGCCGCCCGGGGGGGTACGCCGTGGAGAGCTGTCAGCAGACGGTCATCCGGTTCCGCTCCAGGAGACCGGACACAGATGGCGGGGATCCTGTCGCCGGCGAGCGCTTCAACCAGACAACTGAGCACTCAGCGAGAGTACAACCCCCGACCGGCATTCATAGCTCGGCCGGCACTGTGCTGGCACGCACATCGGCCACTGCAGTGCAGGAGTGTAGTCCTGGAGATTGAGGCGCGAAGGGACAAGGAGGCCGACACGTGGGCTCTAGCCAGAGAGCGGATGAGGCTGCGAACGTCAGTGGGGCGACTTTGCGCCGCACAATCGGTTTGCTGACCTGTGGGACCGACGATCCCAACAGTCGCAGAGTCTGGTCTGGTGTGGCGGACGTGGCCCGAGAGAGAGACGCCAACCTGATCTGCCTGCCGGGCGAGCGTCTTCGATCGTCCATCGGGTTCGATGCCCAGGCCAACATACTCTACGACCTTATCAGCCCGGACTCGGTCGATGGCCTGGTTATCTGGGGTGGCGGCATACTGCCTCACCTCAGCGCGAATGAGGCAGCCACCTTCTTCGAGCGCTACCGGCGGGTCCCGGTGGTCAGTATCGGATTCCCCGTAGAAGGCATCCCCGTCGTGCTGGTTGACAGCTACAGTGGTATGTACAGTGCGGCGAACCACCTGCTCGAGGTTCACGGCCGCCGACGCGTCGCCTTCATCCGCGGACCCGAAGGACACCCGAAAGCAGACGCTCAATACCGAGCCTATGCTGATGCCCTCGCACAGCACGGCGTTCCCGTGGACCCCCTGCTCATCGTGTCCGGTGACCTTGCCAGGGATGCCGGTGCCGCGGCTGTGCGTACCCTGTTGGATGCTCGAGCAACAGACCCCGACGCCATAATCGCGAGCAGCGACAGGATGGCTCTCGGCGCCATGTTGACGCTGCAAGCAAAAGGCATCCGTGTGCCGGGAGATGTGGCCGTGGTCGGCTCCGATGACATCGAGGATTCCAGATACGCCACGCCCCCGCTGACAACGGTGCACCTTCCGATGTACGAGCAGGGACGCCGCGCAGCCGAGACCCTGCTTGCGCTACTTCACGGAGAGGCTCCGCCAGACCTTCCGGTGCTGCCAACGCAGTTGGTCGTGAGGCAGTCCTGCGGCTGTCTCGATCCCGAGATAGCCCAGGCTGTGGTGGAGCCCCAGCCTGAGGGCAAGGAGACATCTGCGATTGCCATCTCCGACAGACGCGACACCATCGTTTCCGACATGGCCCGGCGGCTTGGATCCTCCTTCGGAGAGTCGAGTCTCCAGCAGACGGGGCGGCTCCTGGATGCCTTCATTAGCGCTCTGAAGACTGACTCGCCCGACCTCTTTCTGTCAACGCTGAACGGAGTACTACTCCGGGCGGCCGCACAGGGGGGTGACCTGACTGTCTGGCAGGGCCCAATCTCCGCGCTGCGTCGCCATTCACTGCCGTCCCTGCTGGCCGACCGCAGGCTCTTGTGCCGAGCCGAGAACCTCTGGCACCAGGCGCGGGTAGTGATAGGGCATGCGGCCGAGCAAGCTGGGGTACGTCGCGCGATGCTGGCCCAACAGCGAGCGGAGACACTTCGCAGGGTAGGTCAATCCCTGATCACAGCGGTCGACATGGCCGAGTTGACCAACGTGCTCGGTCGCGAGTTGCCTCGACTGGGGATACCGAGTTGCTGCCTGTCCTTGTATGCAAGAGCAGACGCACCACTCGAACTCGCCAACCTCGTTCTTGCCTACGACCGGGGACGACACGTGGGCTTGGCAGAAGAGGAGCTTCTATTCAAGTCCCGCGAGTTGGCACCTGACCGCATGCTTCACCGCGCCGACCGTCTCGAGATGCTGCTCGCGCCTCTATACTTCAGAGAGAAGCAGTTGGGGTTCGCGCTCCTCGAGATGGGGCCGCAGGCTGCCGCCACATGCGAACCACTGCGAGCGCAGCTCAGCAGCGCGCTGCAGAGCCTGCTCATCCAAGAGGAACGCACCCGGGCAAGGGAAACCTCACAACGGCAAGCTGTACAGGCGGTGCTGGTCAACGAGGTGGGGCGACGGACGCGAAGCGAACTGGATCTTGGCTTGCTGCTCTCCGAGATCGTGAGCGCCATCCACGAGGCGTTTGGTTACTACGGCGTGATGCTACTGTTGCGGGATGAGACCGCAGACTGCCTGGTACTCGAAGCGGTTGCCGGCGGGTATGTGGGCATCACTCCCAAGGGTCTCCAGATCGCAATCGGAGAAGGGATGACCGGACGCGCCGCGGCGACGGGCGAGACACAGATCAGTGGAGACGTCAGCCAGAATCCCCATTACGTCCGCAAGGCCGGTGAGGTGACTCAATCGGAGCTCTCCGTGCCCGTCCGAAGCGGAGACGACGTCATCGGCGTCCTCGATCTGCAGAGTTCGGAACTCAACGCCTTCGACGAGACCGACGTGGTGGGACTGGAGACCCTGGCCGACCAGATCGCGGTGGCGATCAACAATGCGCGGCTCTTCGAGGCCGCCCAGCAGGAACTGGCCGACCGCATGCGGATGGAGACAGAGCTGGCTCAACGCAGCGAGCGGATCGAGGCCCTCGTGCTTCCCATGATCGAATCCATTGAGCAAGTCACGGAGCTATCCCGTCAGAGAATGCGTGCCATGGCCGATCTTCACGACGTGACCCAGGAGAGCTACGACCGAATGCAAGCTACCAGCGCGACGGTTGAGAAGGTCGCCGCAAGTGCCAGCAAGATGATGACCATGATCGACGTCATTGACGACATCGCCGCGGATGTGAATCTGCTGGCATTGAACGCGACGATAGAAGCCGCGCACGCAGGCGAGTACGGCAAAGGCTTCGCGGTCATTGCCGGCGAGATCAGGAAGCTATCAGACAACACCAAGGATCGGGCCAAGGAGGTGTCTGCCACACTCAAGACCGTCATCCACAACGTCCGCGATTCATCGAGAGCGAGCGAAGAGAGCCTCACAACCTTTCGCGAGGTAGAGGCCAATGTCCAGGAAATGCTGAGCACACTGCGCGACATCTCCAGCCGGATGGCCAGCCTGTCAGAGAGCAGCAAAGACATCCTGACTCTCATGGATCTCTCCTCTGACGATAGCTCGCCGGAGAACCGCAGGCTCGACGCAGAATCATAGAGACGCAGGGTTCGACCCGCGGACGAAGTCGCCGGTCCCTCTCCCGAGTGGGTCTGCTAGCCGGGCAGAACCAAGCCCCCTTTCCAGGGTGTCATCCACACGCGGCGATGGCTCTGCGCACCTCATTGAGGAGGCCCACAACCGGCGACAGCCTCCTTTGACAGACACCTGATCGGAGACACGAATGCACATCACCGGTATCGGCATCAACGCCGACGGCCGACGAGGCAACTTCTGCCTCGCCCACGCTTCCGAAGACCTTTCCTATTTCCAGCGCTGCGGCTTCGATGCCGTCGAGGTGCCCGTACATCACCTTGATGTTCTGGTGGGCGGACGCCTTCGCCGACAGGACGTGGACAGAGTTCGAGCCACCATCGAGCCCTTCGACTTCGCCTACACGGTCCACGCACCCGAGAGGCTTAACCTGGCCCACCCGCAGAAGGGCTCTAGGGGCCAGGTGGAGATACGGCTGGAGCAGGACGTCTTCGTCGCTTGCCTGGACTTCTGCGCGGCTATCGGGGCGCAGGTAATGGTGTATCACAGCGGACTGATCGCCCTGCACTCCGTCGCCTTCGGGCTGGAGGACATACCTGATGAGGAAGAGCTGGAGCAGGCACGGGAGCGAGAGGTATCTGCACTGAAGGTACTGTTGCCGCTGGCGATGGAACGAGGCGTCGTCGTCGCCATGGAGAACCGCGACCCACATCCCTGGGAGATCGCCACGCTGGTCAGAGCCGGTATACCCCCCGATCAACTCCTCCGGTACCACGCCGGGATGGTCATTCCCAATCTGATAAGACAGATTGAGGACGTGAACCATCCCAGCCTGGGCTTAACCCTGGACTATGGGCATCTCTTCCTGGCAGCTCATCATTGTGGCTTCGACTACCTGAGTGCGGTCCACCAGGCCGCGCCCTACGTGCGCCATCTGCACGCCAGCGGCAACTGCGGACGGCTCGGGGGAGTGTTCGACGGTCTCAGGACTCGCATCCCTTACGGGGACGGTGACCTGCACATGCCTCCCGGCTGGGGCACGATCCCACAGGAAGAAACGCTGACCCAGTTACCGGACTACGAGGGAATCTGCGTCCTGGAGATACGCTCTCGATTCTGGCAGCACTTCCCTGACGCTCAGCAGACCATGCGACGCATGCTCCAGAGGGTGGTGGCTCGACAGCAGCGTACCGGCTGACCCCCGGGACGGGAACGCCCTCTCACTCGCCGACACGCCCTCAGACCCGATTTACCATCGATCTCATTGACAAGCGTCCCCCCTTGTGCTATACTATGCACACGTTTGCAGAGTCGTGAACAGCGACCCGCTGATCACCCCACCATACTCGGGTCGCTCTCTCTTAGACAGCCAGTGCACACGTGTGCAAGCAGGAGCGTACCGAATGCGAGTCTCCATCAAGGACATCGCCAGGGCGGGCAACGTCTCTCACTCGACGGTCTCGCGAGCCCTGAGCGACAGTCCTCTGATAAGCGCCGATACCAAGGAGCGCATACAGCGCCTGGCCCAGGAGATGGGCTACACTCCCGATGCAATCGCCCGCAGCCTGGTGACGCAACAGACCCACACCGTCGGCGTCGTCGTGACCACCATCACCGATCCCTGGGTGGCAGAGGTGGTGCAGGGCATCGAAGATGCCGCCCACGAGAACGACTACTCGGTGATCCTGGCCAGCTCCGCGTCGGAACCCGAGCGCGAGATGGCCGCCGTGGACATGCTCCGCTCCAAGCGCGTGGATGGACTCATCGTAACGTCCTCACGCGTCGGCGCGCTATACCTGGAGCATCTGGAGCGCATCGGCGTGCCGGTCGTGCTGGTGAACAACCACAACGAGCAGAGTGGTCGCTACACCTTCTCGATCAGCGTGGACAACCGCGATGGGGGCCATCTTGCCACTGCGCATCTCGCCGAGCTGGGCCACCGCAGGATAGCCTACGTCAGGGGCCCGGCGGACCACAGCGACGATGCCGACAGGTTCAGTGGCTACCGATTGGCCCTGGCCGACAGCGGCATACCCTTCGACCCAGACCTGATCGTGGCAGGCAATGGACGCCTCGACGGCGGAGAGCAAGCACTGCACGCGCTGGCCGGCGCGAATGCCCTGCCCAGCGCCGTCTTCTGCTACAACGACATGACTGCGATCGGACTGCTTTCGGCCGCCAGGAACGAGGGGATATCGATCCCAGGAGACCTGGCCGTGGTCGGTTTCGACGATATTCCTCTCGCTTCTCACATCCAACCTCCGCTCACCACAGTGGCGCAGCCCAAACGCGACATGGGTCGGCAGGCCATGTCAATGGCTCTGGCCTTGATGCGAGCGGAGCCCTCCACGGAGCCATTCGAGGACATCTCGGTCAAGGGACAACTGATTGTGCGGAAATCGTCAGGATTCGGGAGAACCTAGCACCAAAGACGTACATCAGCCTACAGCCAAGGAGGTCAACACATCATGAAGGGACTGGTACTTGACGCGAAGTGGGAGCCCAGGCCGGACTACGCTCTGTCCGAGTGGGAGAAGGAAACGGGAAAGGCGATCACGGGCAACAGCATCTGGCGGCATCCCAAGCTGGAGGTCCGCGAGTGGCCGGACCCCAAGCCCGGCCCCCAAGACGTCCTGATCGAGGTGCAGGCTTGCGGCGTTTGCGGCTCTGACATGCACTTCTACGAGACTGATCAGGACGACTACATCCTCTACCCCGGCCTCACCAAGTTCCCCACCATTCTGGGCCACGAGTTCTCCGGCAGGGTGGCCGAAGTCGGCGCAGAGGTCGAGACCCTTCGCGTCGGCGACATGGTGACGGCGGAGGAGATGATCTGGTGCGGGCGCTGCATCCCGTGCCGCAACGGATACCCCAATCACTGCACCAACCTCGAAGAGATCGGCTTCACCATTCCGGGGGCCTTCGCCAATTACATCGCCATAGATGAGAAGTTCTGCTGGAAGATTGACGCCATAGCCGAACGCTTCGGTAGCGAGGAGAAGGCCTACGAGATGGGCGCCCTCACCGAACCCACGTGTGTGGCCTACAATGGCATGTTCGAGCGGGGCGGCGGATTCCGTCCAGGACACTACGTGGCGATCTTCGGCGCGGGTCCGATCGGCCTTGCCGCGGCAGGTCTCGCCAGGGCAGCCGGCGCCGGCATTATCGTGTCCTTCGAACTCTCTCCCCAGCGCCGCAAACTGGCCGAGAAGGTGGGTGCCGAGCACGTATACGACCCCACTGAGGTCTCGCCCGGTGAGGTCCTGATGGAGCTGAGCCAGGGCGAGGGATTCGATTTCCTGGTGGAGGCCGCCGGCGCCCCTCGATTGACCGTTCCCGAGATGGAGAAAGCCCTGGCCATCAACGGCAAGATCATTCAGATCGGACGGGCGGCTCAGAGAGTACCCATGTATCTCGAAGCGTTCCAGGTGCGCAGAGCACAGGCATTCGGTGCTCAGGGGCATTCAGGGCACGAGACCTTTCCCAACGTCATCCGCTTGGTGGCTTCCGGCAGGCTGAACCTGAACCCGATAATCACAGCTCGCTACGATCTCGCCGAAACCGTGGCCGCTATCGCCAAATCCACCGAGCGGGCCGATGGTAAGATCCTGGTGAAGCCATCGTAGTCTCTTGTCTGAGTTCGGCCTCCGGCCACCATCTGGCAGCCGGAGGCCGAGAACATTCCGAGAGGAGGCATCGACTCCTCTTGCACAAGGAAGCCGGTTGCCCGGCAGGCTATCGCAGCGACCGGCACCACTGAGAAGGAAGGAAGAATGACAATGCACAGCGAAGTACCTGAAGGCTGGCTGGCCACCGATCAGCCAGGAGTGATGTTCGAGGACAATCCCGTCGGCCGGATGAAGAAGGAGCTTTGGGAGGCCAGCGACGAGGCGATCGACGCAGTCCTCGCTGAGTATGGCATGCCATCACCGGTGGAGTGGGGCAAGGCAGGGTCCTACATCCAGACCACCATCCGTCACCGTTTGGTGGAGGAGCGCCGCAAGAACGACGTCGTGATCATCCCGGTAGGCTGTACCGAGCTGCACGGCGCTCACATGGTCAGCGCCGCCGACACTCTGTTCGTGAGTCAGATCGCCGAGGGGGTACGCCGCTACACCAGGGCGCGGGGCTGCCCCGTTGCCCTCTCTCTACCGCCGCTGATGTTCGGCTCACATCCATATCACCACTACGGCATGGCCGGGACTGTGCCCATTCATGAGGACGTGTCTCGTGAGATGCTGATCGACGTGATGCTGGGCCTCTGGAACGACGGCTTCCGCAAGCAGATCATCCTGAACAACCACGGACATCTGTGGATGCTGGAAACGACCATACAGCAGTTCTGCAAACGCTATCAACTCCCCGGCGTGTACCGCGTGATGGACTGGCACCGGGCGGTACGTGAGTTCTTCTATACCGAGCAGCGAGGCGGTGCCTGGGGGACCGATTTCGTGCACGCGGAGGAAGCCGAAACATCTCTGGCCCTATACCTCTTCCCCGGAATGGTGGACATGGACTACGCCGTCAACACCAAGGGCAAATCCTATCTGCCCGAGGGTCACTTCGACAAGTCGGTGGATCCATACGGACGACCCAGCCGCTGGTCTGAAGGAGAGGGGCATTTCGCCATCGAGATCTCGGCCACTCCAGAGGGTGTGGTAGGCAACGCGAAGGACGCCGAGGCGTGGAAGGCCAAGCGTCCTCTGGCCGCCATCCTGCGCTACGTGACCCTGCTGGTAGACGATATCCTGGAGGCCTTCCCCGCAGGCAAGGTGCCGCCCGTGGAAGAAGTCACCCTGCGAACAGCCGAGGAGATGGAACCGTACCTGCGCGAGCCAATGAGCGAGGGCTGGAAATCCGTCTATTCGCTGCCGGCCATAGGCCCGAGGACGGTGCCATAGAGTCCGTTGCTCGACAGTGTTACCACGCGACGAGCAAGGAGGACTCTCTCCTTGCTCGTCCGATTTCCCGTGGAGTCACTAAATGACGATCCCATATCACGCCGACCCCGGCCTCGATCAGTCTCGGGACGCCATGGCGGTCTCGACGAAGATCAGCGCCGCCGATCTTCGCTTCAGCTCGGCGGATCGCCGGGTGTTGCATCGGCTGGCCGAAGAGGTGGCCTCCCTGGCAGCTCGTCCCGCCGAAGACGAGAAGCGCGGCCTGTGGCGCAGGCACAACGCCCTCCAGACCACGCGCCCGCTGGTCTTCTGTGACCCGGAACACGGATGGTACGAGATCATCCCTCCAGACCAGCTCGAGTGCGAGAACGCCTTGGCTCGTCGGTGGGAGATGCGGCTACGGAAAGAGATCTTCTGGGGCACCAGAATGGCGGATGACTACACGATAGAACCCCACTTCGACGTTCCCCACGTTCACGGCGATCTCGACTGGGGATTGCGGGAGACCAGAATCGGCGGTCAAGATGGCGGAGCATGGCGGCTGGAGGCACCGGTGACGTCAGAGGAGAACCTGGAGGAACTGCACTTCCCGGTGGTCCAGGTAGACCAGGAGACGACGGATCGGGCGGTGGGACTGGCAGAAGAGGTCTTGGGCGACGTGCTGTCCGTGCGTCTGAAGACTCAGTGGTGGTGGTCACTCGGAATGACGCGAACGCTCGTGGGTCTCCGCGGCCTCGACCAGATGATGTATGACATGGTCGACCGTCCTGGTCTGATCCACAACCTGATGAGTTTTCTGCGCGACGGTACCATGGCGTTGCTCGACGCCTTGGAGGAGCAGGGGTTGCTCAGCCTCAACTGTGACGGCACCTACGTCGGTTCGGGAGGGCTGGGGTGGTCGACCGAACTGCCCAAGCCGGGCTTCGATGGCACCGCTCGGCCGTGCGACATGTGGGGCTTCGCAGAGAGCCAGGAGACCGTCGGAATCTCGCCAGGGATGTTCGCCGAGTTCGTCTTTCCCTACCAACTGACCATTCTGGAGCGCTTCGGGCTGAACTGCTACGGCTGCTGCGAGCCGTTGGACCAGCGCTGGCACATCCTGGAGCAGGTTCCCAATCTCCGCCGCGTCTCCGTTTCGCCGTGGGCGGACCTGCCCGCGATGGCAGAGATGTTGGGCGACGCCTACATCTGCTCGATCAAACCCAATCCCGCAGACCTGGCCATGAGCAACCTCGATGAGGATCGCGTCCGCGCCAACCTTCGCCAGACACTGTCGACCACCCGGCACTGCCACGTGGAGCTCATCATGAAGGATAACCACACCATCCGTAACGACCCCCAGCGGGTCATCCGCTGGTCCAGAATCGCGCAAGAGGAGGCTGCAAGGCTGTGAAACTCAGTGTCGTGCTCTCGACTCATGCCGCCAAGTTCCAGGCGGTGGCTTTCAAGGGCGATTTCGACTCGAACGTGGGCAGGATTGCGGGCTGGGGATACGATGGCGTCGAGCTTGCCATCCGTGACCCCAGGCTGGTGGATGCCGACGACCTGCTGCGCGTCGTCTCAGCCCACGGCCTGCAGATCCCGGCAATCGGCACCGGTCAGGCCTGGGGTGAGGAGGGGCTCTCCTTCACCGACCCTGACCCGGCCGTACGTGCTGCCGCAATAGAGCGGGTCGTATCCCACGTTCCCTTTGCCGCAAGAACCGGAGCCGTCATCATCATCGGTCTTCTGCGCGGCATCGTCAGACCGGGAGTGGATCACGCACAGGCCATGGACTGGCTCGTCGCCGCACTGCAGGAGTGCTGCTCCAAGGCCAGCTCGGACAACGTGCGTATTGCACTGGAACCCATCTGCCGCTACGAGACCACGCTGATCAACAGCTCCGAGCAAGGACTGGACCTGGTGCGGCGCGTCGGGGCCGACAACATGGGACTCCTGCTGGACACCTTCCACATGAACATCGAGGAGCCCGTGATCGAGGAGAGCATCAGGGCCTGTGGCAGCCGGATCTTCCACTTCCACGTGGCCGATTCCAACCGCTGGTATCCCGGTGCCGGACACCTGGACTTCGAGTCCATTCTCGGCGCTCTCGCCGCCACCGGCTTTCGGGGCTACGTCTCTGGCGAGTTCATGCCCTTGCCCGACGCCGAGACGTCGGCTCAGCGCTCCATCGCCTATCTGCGTCAGCTCCGCACGGCGAAGTGAGCCGGACAACGCGACACCTGATTCGCCACCAGCCGTGCAGTAGCCTGCGCCGACCACCTGAACCTGGCGGCTAGGCGCCGGAGGGTCTGGCGACGAGGGGATCCATGGCCATGCACCGTCAGCCCACCCTCGCTCGCCAGGCCTGCTCGTCCTTTCGTCGCGCCAGGTACAACGCGACGGAGGCAGCCACTCCCACCCCAGTGCCCCACCACCCCAGCCAGTATCCACTCACTCCCGAGAGCAGACCCACCGGGATCCCCCAGGGGACGCCGCACCAGCCATCCCGCTCGAAAAAGCCCAGGCGTAGGGCTCGCGAATGCAGCCCCCCGGCCACGACTCCAACAGCTACGATGCAGACCAACTCCCAGACCAGCGGTTTGCCCAGGGGCACGTAGAGGAACCACCACGGCCCGTACTCGGGCCGCCAGATCAGCAGCTTGTGAAACGGATCGACACGGACTCCGGTGGGTCTACCTGGAACGTCAAGCACGAAGGAGTGCTGGGCCTCTGCCACGCGGACGGTGTGCAAGGCGGTCCCGTTTCTGGTATCCACAGCGATCTCGAGATCGAGGTCGTAGGGTCTGCCAGACTGCACGATCGCTGCCCGCACCCGGGGTGCGCTGCCTTCCGATGCATCCTCCCACTCCAGATCGAGGCGCGGAGCGCCTTCTCGGTCCAGCCACTGAGCGAAGAACGTCTCCACGCGAGCTTCCGGTGGAGCCGCCTCCTCGAAAGCCGCTCGCAGATTGGTCAGCGACATAGTAGAATCACCGTGGCGGGCAACGAGCGCCTTGAGCGTATCGAAGAAGACATCATCGCCCACCCGTCGGCGCAGCATGTGGTAGACCCAATGACCTTTCGAGTTGGCCAACGCGTGCCCGCTGCCCTCAGAGCCGCCGATCGCGCGCTCCAGCGGTTGGTCGCGCCCCTTTCTCTGAAGCTGGAAGTAGCCTCGGGCGCACTGCATCGATGGGTATCCATAGCGCGAGAAGCGCAGGAACTCCGTCGCCGGCTCGGGTCCCTCGATGGCTTCGAGGGCCAGCGTTGCCCCATACTGGGCGAGTCCTTCGCTGACCATGTAGGCCCCCGGCCGCCTCGACCCCACGTAGTTGCCCCACCAACTGTGGGCCATCTCGTGCCCGATCAGAGGCAGGTTCACTCCTTCGCCCGACAGCAGCTTGGAGCGCAGCATGGAGAAGCCTTGCTCGGACGAGCCTCCCCAACTCACCAACGAGTCAGGCACCTCTGCGATGGCGTATCCTCCGTACGGAAGGCCGCCGTAGCTCGCCTCCAGCGCATCCAGGCAGAGCAGCAAGGCATCGAGGTACGCGCCGGCCTTGGCTTCATCCGCCTTGCAGAGGTACACCGCGACCGTCCTGCCGTCCACGTCTTTACTCTCCACGTGATAGGGGCCGGCGGCGAAGGAGCGCGCCAACGACCTTCCGCAGACCCAGGTGTCTGTGCGCAGTCCCCCAGACTCTGCACTCTCGGTGAGCCTTCCATTGGAGAGCGTGCTCCACTCGCTGGGAACGGTCAAACGCATCGTGCCCGGTGCCCTCGTGCTTCCGTCTGACGAGTGCGGGTACCACCCACTAACCCACGAAGCTAAGGCGCCCTCACGATCGATGACGCACTGGTACGCTCTTCCCCGGTCAGAGAAACTGAAGGAGACATCCACCTCAGCCCCGAACGACTGATGCTCTTCGAAATACAGAGTGGCCAGCGTGCCCGTCGTGCCCATGGATAGGCGTCCTGCAGAACCGGTCTCCACGCTCTCAAACTGGCCCATCTCTCCCAGCCGCAGCATCAGCGCCGAGGCGTCAGAGTCAGTGAGCCTCAACGTGGCGCTGCCCTCGCCAATGAGTGAGCCGACCTCGGGATCCAGCCGGACGTCCAGATCGAGACGCGTCATGATCCAGCCCCGGCCTCGAACCTCCGCGCCGGCAGGCACGGGAAGGAGAGCAAACAGGAAGCAGGCCGCCAAGACGGCCAGCAACGCCATCCTTAGCACACGCAGGACTTGGGTGCACCGCAGGGGCATTTCGTCAGAGGGATGATGCTTCACGATCTGAGCCTACCTCCGCGAATGTGGCGCTCCGCCATGCCGACCAGCCCGCCCTGGTATGAATACCAGGGCTACATAACAGCGCCGGATGAATCCGGCTCCAAGCCCCGTTTACGGGGCGCCGCTATGTAGCCTGCCGATTCATCGGCAGGCGGTCACCGCCAAACCGGGATCTCACGGCCCCAGGACCAACCACACTGAACTACTTGAAGGATGCGCTCGAAGCGAAGAACTAGACTGTGCGCGTGCACAATGTAAGCTATGTCTCCGAACACTTGTCAACCATGTCTCCGATCCATACAAGCATGGCGGGGGAGGATCACAAACCGCACCCTACCCGCCTCACTCTCCCCGCAGGATCGGCAAGGTCAGACAGGTCGGCCCGCCCTCCGCCTTCAAGGAGACCTCCTCGCCCCGATAGGTCTGAACCTCGCAGCCCGCCTCTTCCAGCCGGCGCCGGGTCACCGGGTTGCCCTCCAGCATCACGCAGTGCCCCGGAGCCAGGGCCAGCACGTTCGGCCCCATGGTCTCGAATTCCTCTCGGGGCACTTCGACGAATCGAAAACCCCGCTCCCGGAGATCCTGCCAGAACGGGACCGAGAGCAAGGGCGGGTACACCACCGCCAGACGGTGATCGACGAGGCTGATCAAGGACAGCAGATGCAGGCACGACTCGGGGCCCTCGTAGTAGGGTAGCTCCACCGGAATAACGGTGACCCCCAACGGCGTAAGGGCCTCCCTCATCTGTCGCACGCCCTCCTGGTTGGTTCGGAAGCCCAGGCCCACCGCCAGAGTATCGTGGTCGATCCAGAACATGTCCCCGCCCTCAGCCTGAGCCTCTCCGTGCAGGGAGTAGAGCAGCGGCACGCCCAGCGAGTCGAGCCGGCGAGCCAAGGCCCGCTCCTCCCCGCGGCGCAGCCCCTTTCCCATGCGCAGAATGATCGCACCCTGGTCCGTCATGATGGCAGGATCGTAGACGAAGATGGCGTCCGCTCTGTCAGGCTGGACCTCATCGTGGTAGATCACCTCTGCTCCGGCCTGACGCAGGATGGCCACCAGGCCATCGTGTTCCTGCTGGGCGATCTCCAGATCGGGCCGATCCGTGTAGTGCCACTTGCCCGGATCCGCCACCGCGAACTCCGTGTCCGGCCGCTTGACCAATACCCTGCGCACCGGCGCGATCGTGCTCTGACTGCCATAGCTTCTGTTCAACAGATCTCCCCCTCTACACTCGAATTGACCCGTCCCGCAACCCGGGGAGCACAACACAGCCTCAGGCGAACCTCGGGGCAGCCGCGCGCCCCGAAGAGGTTCTGTTCGGCGTCACCCACTCGACTCCTCATTGGGTCCAACCCGGTGTCTGGCGGGAGGCTATGCGACAGTGTACCCGCATCCGCACCAGGGTGCAAGTTCTCCGCGTTCTCCCAGCGTCGGCTGTTGCTGGCCAGGCAGCTCTTCTCAACCCTCTACGACTGCGGCTGATCCACCAGCAGCAGATGCCTCCCCGCCGTGTTGATCTCATCTGAGAGCCTGCAGGGCGGAAGACGGCAGCTTCTCGCGGCCCCGACAGAACTCACTCCTCAACAGGGCCAGCGCTCACAGAGTGCTTTCACCGCTGACGGGCCAGCAAACCTGTCATCTCTGACGCTGCGAGCCAAGCGCGATTGCTCTCGTTTCAGCGCGGAGTGGCTTGACAGGACCGCCTTCAGAATGCTAGGATCACCTGGGAGGGTTAGAAGATGAACTCACGAGAGCGGGTCTTCTCTGCACTAAGGCACGAGGAGGCGGACAGGGTACCCATTCACGACTCGCCATGGTTAGCAAGTGTCGAGCGTTGGCACAAGGAGGGGCTGCCCGTAGAGGTCAACCCCGCCGAGTACTTCGACTACGAGATCGTCTGCTTCGGTGCCGACACTACCCCACGGTTCCCCGTGGAGGTGGTGGAGGAGACGGAGGAGTATGTCGTCCACACGACTCCCTACGGTGGGCTGCGACGCGACCACAAGAACTACTCCACCACGCCCCAGATCCTCGACTATCCCTGCAAGAGCCGCGAGGATTGGGAGGCGATGAAAGGTCGGCTAACGCCGAGTCGGGATCGGGTGGACTGGCAAGGGGAGTGGCTGCGCGGCACGTCTGAGGATGAGCGGAGCGAGGAGTCGGCTCTGGAGACAGGACGAAGGGATCGGAGGCTCGGGCTTCCGGGATGCAGGAAGGCGCGGAAACAGGGCAAGTTCACGTGCTACGGCGCTGCCGTGGGTTACGATCGCATCCAATCCTACGTCGCGACAGAGAGGCTGCTGGTGGCCGTCGCCACAGAACCTGATTGGGTACGCGATATGTACGAGACCGATGCGAGCCTGGCCATCCAGATGTACGAGGTCATGAAGGAGGGAGGCTTCAAGTTCGATGGAGCATGGCTCTTCTGCGACCTGGGTTACCGCAACGCCCTTCTCTTCTCTCCGCGCCACTTCGAGGAGCAGCTCCGACCGACCTTCCAGCGGCTCTTCGATTACTTCAAGGGGGAAGGGCTGCCCACCATCCTGCATAGTTGTGGCCGGGTGAGAGACCTCATCCCCTACTTCATCGAGGATGGCTTGACGTGCCTCCAACCACTAGAAGTCAAGGCGGGGATGGACGTGATCGAGTTGAAGCAGGAATTCGGGGATAGGCTAGCTTTCATGGGAGGCATCGACGTGCGGGCGATGGCCGATCCTGACCCCTCCGTGATCGAGGAGGAGATCAGAACGAAGATCCCCTTCGCCAAGAGAGGCGGCGGATACATCTACCACTCCGACCACTCGGTGCCAAACAACGTGAGCTTTGAACGGTACTGCAAGGTCCTTGAGCTGGCGAGGAAGTACGGGGCCTACTAGCAGATCCAGCCCAGAACCCAGTGAATGGGGTTCACCGTCTGATATTGGGAAGCCCCCTCGGGGCCAGACTAACACGGAGAGTGCCTGCGGGCACTTCCCAGTTTCAGCCAGGAATCTCAATCCCTGGGCTCTTGGCATCCACGTTCGCGTTTCTTGATTGTCAGCAGGCACGCTCCCCCTGCCAGGACCACGGCGACCACAGCAACATAGATCCAGTATCCCCCGCCGGAGTCTGCCGCAGCCTCTAGTTCGGAAGCTACAACCCCAGAGGCATCCACCTGCACTCCTCTGACTCTGGCCAGACCTCGATAGGGTTCGATGGTTTGATCCTCTAGAGACAGCCTCCATATCCTGCTGAAGTCGCTTGCCAGAGCGATGAACACCTCACCCTGCTCAGGGTAGAACACCATGGAGCACAGTGTCGGCCAATCACCCGTCGACACGGCCTTCTCCAGGGTCTCCAGTGCCTGGTCCACATCAAACGCGTCTTTGTGATTCTGGATATGCTCGTAGGCTACTTTGTACCGCTTGGCTCCCACCCCGCTGACGTTCTCGTAGCTCTGGCCCACGAAGTCGCCGTTCGGGAAGTTGGCCATGACGATGAAGTCACCATCGATCCGCGTGATCACGTTTTCCCCGTCACCGGGCTCCACCACCATGGCGTCGCCGTGCGGATCGGCGATCAGATCATGCAGCGTCACGCTCCAATGGACTACTCGCTTGTCACTCAGATACCGATCCACATCTTCCGCGGTGACGAAGTCGTGGAGCGCGCTCCGGTACAACTGCCAGGTGAAGAGCTCGTCCCCCGCGGTCGTAATGGCGCCTTCAACCTCGGGGAACAGCATCTGGCAGGAAGCGAAGAGCCCGGCGCTGTTCATTCCCACGGTCGGCGCCCATCCGTCTTCCTGCTCGAACTCCATTTGAAAGACTCTCAAGTCTCCGACCGTATTGATCGTGAACCTGACCTCGACGTCCGGGTAGTCGAAGTTCATCCCGTACAGCGTCTCGTCGGAGTACACGGCGAAACTGGTACACGCGAAGGCTGACCCGGGGGCCGAAACGTCATGGCGCCGAATAGGCTCCATTGTCGGCCGGCCGGCTGAGCCCAGCACAAGAACCATCGCGCTCAACAGCAGCAGAGTCGTCTTCCTCATTTGGCTCCTCGCCTCCTGGGGCAACAATCAAGGGGGGAGCCATACCGCCCCCCCCTTGATCGATCACATATACCTACAGCACTAGCGTCCCATCAGCGCGGCCATGAACCGTTTCGCCGAGAAGGGCTCACCCGAAAGCAGTACCTGGGCGCGGAAGATCCTGGCTATCCCACGCACGATCAACGGAACCGTGATCAACGCAAGGACGGCTGCCACCCAGGGCTGCCAGGCGGGCACGCCTCCAACCACCAGCCGCGGGATCATGGCCACGGGCGCCGTCAATGGGAAGAGGCTGATCACCGTCCCAACCACGCCGTGAGGATCTCCCGACAGTGAAAGGAAGCTCAGCAAGTACGCCAAGACCACAGGCATGCTGGCCAACCACCTGGCCTGAGAATCCTCCTGCGTTCTCTGCACCAGTGCTCCCGTACCTGCCATGAGGCTGGCGTAGATGGCGAAACCAAGGAGGAAGAACACGGCGCCCCACACCAGGACCGAAGCCGGAATCTGAGTCCCGGAAGGCAGATCGGAGGCCCCTCCGCTCATGCGCATCGCGACGTAGATAGCACCGCCCCAGGCCCCCGTCCCCATAAGGCCGGCCACTCCCAACCCGATGATCTTGCCCGCAAGCATCTGCTGCGGAGACACCGACAGGAGCATGATCTCCAGTACCCGATTTCGCCTCTCGTTGCGCACGCTGGTAAACAGCAGGCCGGAACTCATTAGAATGGCCAGGTAGATCAGGATCACCGAGAGCATAGGAATGAACCGCGCGAAGGGGCTATCGCGGTCGGCGTTGCCACTGGGACTCAGGGGGGTCTCCTGGAGATCCATGGGATTCCACACCCGCCAGGCCAGATCGGTATCTCCATCCAGCATACTCACCAGGATTGCCCACCGAATCATCCAATCCTGACGCTGCTTCCCGAACGGGCTGGCTTCCGGGTCGACGTAGACCAACTCGCCCGATCCGACGTAGTCTTCCGGGATCAGGTAGTATCCTGATACATCGCCGCTACCCAGAGCAGCCAGTGCCGCATCTTCATTACCATACTCGACGAGCACTTCCGCCACGTCCTCGGGCACAACGTCTATCAGCCCTGCCTCGTCGACGTATCCATAGATCCTGCCCTCGGGCGTGTCGCGAGGACCGGTCAAGCCGCTCAGAATGCCCGGAGAGCTGCGATTCAGGGCCGAAAGGCCGACGAAGAGCAGAAGCCCGATGAGTGGAATACCGAACGACATTAGGATGAAGGAACGTCGACCGATGGTGGTAGCCAGTTCGTGGCGCAGGACCAACAGGGTCTTATTCATTGGCGCCTCCTGCTGCGGCAAGTGTCTTCCGCTTGGTCAAGATCTCCCGTAGTTTGAGGCCCTGGCCGTAGCGCAGCATGCCCAGACGGAAGGCGCGTCCCGCCAACCAGAGAGCACCCAGCGCACACACCGTCTGGATGACCGCGCTGCAGGCAATCTGCCAGGTCGGCACCTCGTAGAAGCTCGTACGCACGGCCGTCGCCATCGGGGCAGTGCCCGGCAGGAGCGTCAGGATTATGCCAATGGGGCTATCAGGGTTCTCTATGTACAGCATCGCCAACCACAAGGGCACCATCGCCGGAAGGGCCATGGCCCCGGACACCTGTTGGGCCTCCTGAGAATCTACCAGCGATGCGCCGAGGGCGGCCATCAGCGCAGCAATGAGCACATACTCGGGCAGCAGCACCGCAGCCAGCTTCAGCATCGTGGGCCCGTCGACGCTCACATCCTGCAGCCAGCTAATGCCCAGGTAGTTGCCGCCGATCAGGAACACCAGAAGTCCAATCGCGATCCAGCCCAGCAGCATGGTGAGGTTCGCTGCGACGACGCCGATCACCTTCCCACCCATGAGCTGTCCCGGCGATATCGACGTCACCAGGATCTCAGCCGTACGGTTCTCCTTCTCCTCGACCAGCACTCCCATCAACTGTCCCCCGGTCGAGAAGACCAGATAGAGAAACGCAAAGCCGGCCAGTAGGGGAAAGAAGAGACCCAGGGTGGGACTGGGCGGGAACTCACGGCTTCCGTCGGGAAAGCGCGCCCACACGGAACTCCCGAGCGCCGCCCTGCGCGCTACCTCCGGCGGTCGGTCGGCCACCAGATTGATCTGGATGAAGTCCCAGAACTCCCGCCTGGCGTTCTCGCCGGGGCTCTTCTCGTAAACCAACTCCACCCTGCGAGTCTCCTCGTAGTCCGCGGAGATCACGTAGTACGCCTGGATCTCACCTGACTCGAGATCTGCTCTGGCCTCATCCTCCGACGCGTACGGGAGCATCTCCACCGCCTTGCTTGGGTCACCCTTCACCGGCGCGGGCACGGCCTCGGCCAGAAGTCCCGACTGATCCACGTAGCCCACGGGCCGGTGGTTGGTGCGCAGTACGGAGCCGGTCAGATAGCCGAGACCGAGTATGAGCGCCAGCACGAGAGGAGCCCCCAGGATCGACAAGAGGAATCCCCTCCTGAGTACCAGGCCGGTGAACTGATGTACTGCAACTCGCCAGGCCTTGCTCATGCTTGTGCCTCTCCTTCCACCACCCGGATGAAGATTTCCTCCACGCTCGGCATGGCGATCTCGAACTTCTCGATCACGACCTCCTGCGTCATCAGTTCCCGCAGCACATCACTGGGTGTAGTGACCTCTCCCAAAGAGAGCTTCATGGCGTCGTTGTGGGGCGAGATCTCTCGAACGCCCGGCAATGCAGGCAACTCACCGGCGACCCGAACCAGTACAGCATGTCCCGCGTAGCTGCGGCGTATCTCGTCCAGACGCCCGTAGAGCACGTCCCGCCCTTCATCGATGAGCAGAATGCGGTCGCACAGTTCCTCAACCTGGTGCATCTGGTGGGTGGACATGAGAATCGACACGCCACTGTCACGCAGTTCCTCCATGAGATCCTTGACCATCTGTGTGTTGACCGGATCCAGCGAAGTGAAGGGCTCGTCGATGATGATCAGCTCTGGCTCGTGGAGCAAGGCGGCGATCAACTGTGCCTTCTGCTGCATACCCTTGCTGAGGTCCTTGAGCTTCTTCGCCCGATGAGGCGCCAACTCAAACCGCTCCAGCCACTCGCCGGTGCGTCGCCGCGCTTCGGACGTACTGAGTCCCTTGAGCGAGCCCAGGTAGGTCAGGCAGCGCTCCACAGTGATCTCCTGATACAGGCCTCGCTCCTCGGGCATGTAGCCGATGCGTTCTTTCTTCGCCTCCGTCATCGGCCCACCGAGAATCGACACCGTGCCACGGTCCGGCCTGAAGACGTCGAGCATCAGGCGAATGGTCGTGGTCTTGCCCGCCCCGTTGGGGCCCAGCAGACCGAAGATCTCGCCGCGTCGAAGCTCTAGAGAAACGTCGGCCACGGCCTGTGTGTCGCCAAACCGCTTGGCGACGTGTGAAACCTCGACTGTGTGCATGGTCTGGCACTCCTCCTATCCGCAAATCACGCGCTCTACTCAGTTCGCCGGTCGCGGCCGCACTCCTCGCCATTCTGCGTAGCTGGCGCCTGCGCCTTGCCCTCGGCCGCACGTCTATCCTTGGCAGATCCTATGGCCAGGCCGATGCACATGCCCGCGCCCATGCCTACGGTCATGAGGGTCATGTTATCTGCCGCCGCGCCGAAGACAATGCCCAGCGCCATACCGAACAGCATGCCAAGAATCATGCCTGTTGTGGCATTGCTGCTTTCTCGGGGAGCTCTGTTGCTTGAACTACCGGACATCTTTCCATTCTCCTTTCTCCGCTCGGAGGGATGTTGACACCCAGGTCCCTCGCAAGCCCACGTTTCGCACAGAGCCTCCACATCGCGCACCGGTCTCCCAGCCCATCACCTACTCGCACTCCGAATCCTCGACCCTGGGGCGGAGCAGTGTCGTGCCGTCTGGCAGGTAAGCCGTGAAAGACTCCACACTGCCGTCTTCTCGCTCGTCGAAGCCTATCGAGACCACCGGATTGAGACGAAGGGCCCACTTGCCCTCCTCGTCGGGCGGGAACAGCTCCACCTTGACTATCTGCCCGGTCACGTCGAGAGTGAGGTGGTCGTTGTGGATCAGAACCTTGACCATGATACCCGGCTCTTCGGTGCTGTAGCAGCCCAGGTACTTCTGTATCGCCTCCGCGTCGAGTTGCGGCTCAGGCACCGGGGTCCCCCTGGGAATGTCGAAGATCTCCCCCGCTTGATGGAACTTGAGCACCACGACGTCCCCGGATTCATCCCTCTCGAAAGACACCGCTATCGACTCGTCGATGCTCAACCGCCAGAGGCCCTCTTCGTCTGGAGCCAGTAGCTCAACCACTATCTGCTCGGGCAAATCGACTGCCAGGCTGCCGTTCTTCACCAGCACCGTGTACTGCCTACCCCGTAGCGGGCCCGCCGTCGCCGTGTAGACACCCAGGTATGGCTCGTACTCCTCGGGAGCCTCCTCAGCTTCCCTGGCCACTCCCGGATGGATGAGCAGGCGGTCGATCTCTTCCTCCAGCCGGATGCCGCTTACCTGCCCTCGCGACTGAGTGCAATACAGCACGATCAGGTCCAGGTCCGGCCACGCCCAGGCCCAGGTGCCATCGGATCCGCCGTGCCCGAACAGTACGGGCTTGGCCCCTTCAGGCGCATCCTCGTCCATCCACAGCATCCACATCTGCCCGTAGAACACCTTCAACCCCGGAAAGCCGGTGAGATACTCCATATCCGAGACCGGCTGCATGGCCCGCTCGACGGCCGCACTCGACAGCAGACTCTGGTCTCCAATGACACCGCCATCCATCCAGAAGGCGAGAAACCTCGCGTAGTCGAGCGGCGTGCAGTACAGGCTCTGTGATCCCATGGCGAAGGGATAGAGGGCATCGTCTCCGGGGTGCCAGTACCGGGACCACTCTCCCGCCGAGTCCATGTACCCAGAACAGATCCGAGCGGTCCGCGGGTCTTCGCTCTTCACGAGCGTCACCGTGTCCGACATGCCCAGCGGGCCGAGGATCCTCTCCTCCAGGAAAGCGTCCACCTTCGCTCCCGAGACGACCTCCAGTACCGCGCCCAGCGAATCCGAGCCCGTGTCACTGTAGCTGAAACCGGTGCCAGGCTCGAAATCGGGCCCGTGCTCACCGGCCTCTTCAGCAATCTCCTGAAGACTCTCATAGTCCGGCCACTTGGTCAGCAAAGTCAGCGGCAATCCGCTTCTGTGGGTGAGAAGATGCTCGATCGTGATCTCTCCCGACTTCTCGTTGTCGAACTCGGGCAGGTATTTCGACACCCGATCATCCAGAGCAAGTCGACCCTCGTCGATGAGCATCTGGGCCGCAGTGCCGACCACCGGCTTGGTCATGGAGCGAATGTTGAACAGGGTATTGCGCCCCATCCGGATCTCCTGGTCGCGGTCCTGCCACCCGATGCCTTCGTGGAGCACGATGCTGCGATTCTTGATTACCACGAGTTCGGCTCCCACGATCTTACCATCCTCGAAGAAACCCCAGACCAGATCGGCCAGTTCCCCGAGCACCGCCGAGGAGATCCCCTGGCTCTCGGGCGAGGCATAGGGAAACGCATTGTGCTCTTGGGATGCGGCCCCCCTCTCCGCCGCCGCAGTCTGCGTCGGCCCGGGCCGAGTCGCGACCGGCTCGGGTGATTCCTGCGATTGCGCCGCGCTCGTAGGGTACGGATTCGGCCGCACTGCGGTGCTCTGCACCGGGGTTGTCGCTTCAGGACCACATGCAGTCACTGCCACGAGAACCACCAGCAACACCAACCTCTTGCACGCTCCGAATCTCATCGTCGGCTCTCCCGTATTCATCCATGCAGCCCCTAATGGGGCGCGCCGGCGAATCTGCCAACCGGACCGCCAACATGTGATACGCGCAGTATGTGCCCTGGCAGGTCAGGCACCCAGCTAGCCCTCGACTTTCGCTCTCCTGACCCGAAATGGCGGCAGGCTTGCGCCGCGAAGCGCTATGACGCCGACGATCAATATCGCCAGACCGCCCAAGACCAGTAGCACCTTGGGCAAATGAACCCGACCTCGACGATCACTCTGAGTTGTCATCTCCCGAGACCTCCTCTGCTACCCGACTGCAGTCCAACTCCCCCGGGTTCGATCTTCCCTCGCCATCCCGGCGTCCTTCCGGCATCTCCCGCAAGAACGATACCGCTGGTCGGCCACAGCCAGCCTTGCTCCCGCGACAAACCCCTGGGCACGCGTTGTGCATGCCTCGAACAGGCCCCCAGAAGCGAATCACCCGAGCCTCTTCTCTCTCACGCCATGCCGGCCTGTCGTCCCTTCTTGTCAAGCTATGAGCTACGAACTCTGCTCCTGAGCCACGCGGCGCAGCAAAGAGCCGAGAATCAGTGGCCTGGAAGACTCCTTCCGATCATCGTCCCTGGCGCTGATCGCCGCCTGGACGTGCCGGGCCCGCTCCGCCTTGCGCAGTCCTTCCTTCACGCGCTCTTCTGCCAGTCGTAGGCAAAGGTATGGATGAGTACACATCGCCTTCCTACCCTTCGGGATTGGATCCCATGAAACGCCACGCAACCGATGCGCCCTTCACGTAGTCTATCACAAATCATCTGCGTCTGCATCGGGCATACGGGGGATTCGAGGACTGGTCATGTGACCAGTCCTTGCTGTCGCCGCCTGCAGGCGACGTAGGCCCCACCGTAGTAGACACTCCAAAGGGGCGGTCGCCCGATCTCCGGGCGTCCACGCGGTGGCAGACTCCCTCCGGCGCGCATGCTCCGCCTGCCGCCGACGATTGCTCGGACTTCCACCCTTCTGCTTCAGAGTATAGCCCGCGGCTGGGGGAGATGTCGTCCTCAGGATGGGGGATTGAGTGAGGGATTCAGTGGGGGATTCCCGCAGGGTAGTGGTGATGAGTAGGAGCGATGCTGCACCGTCAGCATGGGCAGCCAGCCACAGCATCCTGAGCTCGTCGAAGGACGGGGGCTAGCTACCCGAGTCATCCATAGCGATATGAGCATGACGGAGCAGATGGGCCATCCTGGGTAGCGCCGCGGCGTGGCGCGCCTCGCCAAGCACGGGACACCAGGTTTCTTCTCCGTGAGCGGTGTGCCCATTGTCAAAGCCAAGATATGCTCGGGCAGAAGATCCTCTCGAGATCCAGGAAACCTGGTGTCTTCCGTGTCGACCATCCCAAACATGCATACAGCGTTCGAGGAGGGATCGCGGCAGTAGCGAACGCAGAAGCGCATTTGCGGGTAGCAAGGGATGTTGCACCGCACCAGGCGGCCCGGATTCTTCGCTTCGCTCGGAATGACCGAAGCCGGCCACCTCGTTCCCTGCGCTCAACCAGGTACAGCGCATCCCGCCCTGGCCGTGCCACCGAGGACGGAACGCCACGCTTCTCTCCCCGGGGTAACACGATCGCTGAACGCTCGCGGGAAGCAAATCCGTTCATCATACCATCAGCCATGGCCTCGCTGGACTCGCGCACCGAGATGGGCTACAATCGTGGTAGCAGGGGCACGTCTGAGACCCGCCCCCACCAGGACTCGCCTCGACCGCGCGAGCCTCCTTGAAGGCGAGGGAAGGAAGGAGCAGATGAGCACACCAAAGGGGAGCGATCCCGTCAAGCTAGCCATTGTCCAGCACCCACCGGTGTTTCTGAACCTCGATCAGAGCCTGCAAAAGGCCTGCGCCCTGATCGAGGAAGCGGCCAACGGAGGAGCCGCAATCATCGTCTTTCCTGAGACCTGGTTGCCGGGCTACCCTGTGTGGCTGGATGCGTCGCCGGGCGCGGCCCTGTGGGGCAACCCTTCGGCCAAGGCGCTCTACCGCATTCTGTCCGACAACTCCGTCTGCATCCCCGGCAGACACCTCGACGCCCTGCTCGAACGTGCCGGGGAGACCGGCACCTATGTGGTCATGGGCGCGCATGAGCGGCTCGACGGTACCCTGTACAACACGATGATCTTCATCGACAGGGGAGGACAGGAGTACCTGATACACCGCAAGCTGGTCCCCACCCACGCCGAGAGGCTGGTCTGGGGCCGGGGAGACGGGAGCACCCTGAGTGCCTTGGAGACGGATCATGGCACGCTGGGAGGGTTGATCTGCTGGGAGCATTGGATGCCGCTTGCCAGAGCGGCCATGCATGCGAAAGGCGAGATCTTCCACGTGGCCCAGTGGCCGTCGGTGCATGACCTGCACCAGCTCGCCAGCCGGCACTACGCCTTCGAGGGTCAGTGCTTCGTGCTCGCCGCGGGCACCGTCCTGAGCCGGCAAGAGATGCTCGCCGGGTTCCGATCGCTGGGGCTGGCTGACGACCAGGGGATCGAGATACTCGAAGCCATCCCCGAAGAGGATGAGTTGGTCATGCCAGGGGGGAGCGCGATCATCGGACCGGATTCACGGTACGTGGCAGGCGCCATCGACGCAGAGATATGCATCCTCTACGCCGAGATCTCACCAGATCGCGTCACCGAGGGCCACCTGGTGCTCGACACCAACGGGCACTACTCTCGCCCTGACGTCTTCCACCTGCAAGTGAACGATCGACCTCAGAGTAGAGTGACCTTCAGTTCGCGGCAGTAGGGACAGGAACGCCATCTCCGTGCCGGGGTGCGGGCCGCAGCGGGCGAGGCGCCGACCGGATGATTCCCTATCCGGTTGCAGCTAGAAACTGCCTAGAGCGGCGGTTTCGAAGTCCTGGGTTCGAGCAGCTCGAACTCTGCCGAAGTACTCCTCGGTCCCGACCTGTCCTCCCTTGAAGGCCACCTCCAAGCCATTGATGCTGGCCAGGTCACTGTACATGTAGCAGAGCGGCGCCGGGACGCCGATGGACCTGGCCACTTGAAGCGCACGAGTGCGCAGAGGTACCTGGACCCTGCCGGCGGTATCCCCTCCCGCTACTACGAATCTCTTGGCGCCGGAGAGCTGCAGGGTGTTGAGCGCAATCTCTCCCAGCGCGCGCCCCAGGATCTCGTTGGCCGACTCGTGATCCAGAGCCAGCTCATGTGCCGTCTCCTTCACCATATCTATGCGGACATCATCCGTTCCCACAGCCGAATGAGCGACAACCGAGTCGCCGGCGTGCAGAGCGGCGACGGCAGCCTCGATCACCCTACCCTGCTCCGAGAGTCGCCGGGCCGGGTCCAGCAGTAGCCGTGGTCGCACTTCGACCTCAGCAAAGCCATTCTGGGCAGCCCACCGGATCTGCTCTCCGGTAACGGTGGCGCAGCTCCCCGAGAGCACGAAGAGAGGCCCCTTGTCAGATGCGCTCCGGTCATCCCGGGCGATACCGCTGGTGGGCAGGAGACCAGCCTCTCGCCAGGCATGCCCCAGTCCGTAACCCACCTCATGCGAGCCCACCAGGAACACCCGGCCTTCGGAGCTGGCTCTCTCCCAGATAGCCTGGCAGGCAGTGTCGAGGTGCTCCTCAAAGAGGCAGTCGAGGAAGATCACAGGGATCGATTCGGCAATGAACTCGTCCAACAGCCTCTGGATCTCATTCTTGCCCTTGGCCAGGGCCAGGACATCGATGGAGCCACTGCGCAACTCGGTCTGTTCGGCCAGGTGCAGGCGCAGGTCCGATTCCTTCATGGGAGTAACCGGGTGATTGGCCATCGAAGGGTGGCGGTCCAGCCGGTATACGGCTTCCTGTCCCAGGGCAGCGAAATGATGGCCGAACACCGTGAAGCGACCCAGACTGGGCGCCCCCGCCAGAACAGGAACCAGACCGGCAGAGAGCACTTCCATTCCGATCTCCATGGCCCGGCCGATGCTCCCGATCCAGGCGGAGGAGTCGAAGGTCGAGCAGACTTTGTAGAGGAACAGGGGCGCGCGGCATCCTTCCATGGCCGAGAACAGCGGCACCAAGTGGCTCTCGAGTTCATCGACGGCCAGGGTGCGCGCGGTGCCCGCGACGCCGATGGCCCGGGCCTGGGGGAAGTGCCCGGCGAGGAAGTCTGCCGTTGGTGGCTGGGTGAAGAGCATCGTGGGCACGCCGGTCTCTGTGAGAGTCTCTGCGGTCGCGGCCGACCCGCTGAAGTCATCGCCATAGAACGACAGGAGTACGCCTGCATCACTCTTGGCCATGAATCCCCCACATCTCAATGGCCGCCTTGAGCTCCGGGTAGTCGTTCTCTGCCCCATCGAAGCCACCCTGCGCCATCATCAGTTCGATGGCCTGACGGAACGCCTTCGCCCCTGCCGTGGGCCCCATGGGGTGCGCATAGATGGCACCTCCGGCGCCGACGATGAAGTCGTTGCCGAGGTTCTCGAAGAGCCGTGGAAGGTGGCCTTGCTTCACTGCGCCGCCGGCGATGGGGAAGGTACGCCTCACGTCGTATAGAGGACTGCGCAGCCCAATGACGATGCGCATGTACTTCTCGTAGGTCATGGCGAACTTGCCGTAAGGCGTGGGGACGGTCAGCAAGTCAAGGCCGGCCAGACGGGCCAGCTTGCCGTACAGCAGATGGGAGCTGACGCCGTGCCAGGAGCTGGCATACAGGGCCCCGCCGAAGTCGAGGTGCCCCAGGATAGGCACGTCGATCCTGGGGTTGCGAGCCAGAGAAGAGACCAGCCCGAATCCGGCGGGAAGGAAGTTGAGCATGATGGCGTTGGCGCCGTGCTGTACGGCCGCTTCTGCCTTGCGGATGCATCGCTCCGGCTCGTCCGTGATGTTGACGGCGTATAGCTTCTTCTCTCCCGTCTCCATCTCGGCCTGACGGAGTTTCCCCATGTAGAGATCCACCCGCTTGGAGACTGGCGAGAAAGGCGTGTCCCCCAAGACCTCGTCATCCTTGATGATATCGGCTCCGCCGATGGCCACACTGTAGAGCAGGTCGGCGCCCTGCTCCGGGGTTATGCCCGTGGATGGTTTGATCATGTTGTTGAGCAAGGGGCGCTGCGGGGCGCCCAGCAACTCCCGTACGCCGCTGATACCGAATCTGGGTCCGGGCAGTTGCTCCACAAGTCCCTTGGGGAAAGCGAGGTCGATCAGCTTGATGTCGCCGATCATAGATATGTTGCCGAAGGCGGTGGTCAGAAGCATGGGGATCTGGGCCCCGAAGTTCTCCCAGGGATAGGCGATTTGGACCACATGCTCCCGGAGACCGTCTGCCCTCGAATTGACATTCTCTACGTCGGGTATCTCCCAGCAACTCAAGACCTTTCCCCTGTGCCTCAGCAGCATCTCCCGAGTCTCGCCCGGCACTCGAACCCACGTCCCGGTGGTCTGCTCCGTTGCCATAGTCCCGGCGAGTTTGAGGATATCCTCGGCCTCAGAGCGCAGCAGGTAGGTGGCAACAACGTGGCTTTCCGAACCAGGGTGTTCGGGCAGCATGAACTGGTCAAGGTCAATCATGACGTCCCCCGCTCTGGAAGTGCGTTCTCACCGCAGATTCGTTAGTGATCAAGTGAAGATCGGTCGTATGCCGTGTTGCCCTGCCTAGTCAGGCAGAATCGCGCTGACGATGCCGCCCAACAGCTTCTGATCGTGACCCTCCGGCACCGGCGGACCAGTGCCAACGCGGGCAACGACCAGGTCAAGGGAGGGGATCACACAGCAGTAGTTCGCTCTATAGCCGGACAGAGCGAACGCGTCTCTGGGGATACCGGGCCAGCGAGTGCCCTTGGTGTTCACCCACCATGTGTAGCCATAGTCGGGATTCAAATCCTGTGACGTCTTGGTGGCCAGCTCTAGCCACCACTTCGGGACTAGCTGCTGGCCGCCCCAGGCCCCCTGGCGCAACATGAGATACCCAAAACGGGCCAACTCTCTGGCCGAGACGTGCACCCCCATGTGCGCGTTGGTGTGAGGCCCTATGAACCCACTTCCGCCCTGCACGTCCCAGCTCAGATTCTCTATGCCAATCGGATCGAAGACTCGATCTTTCAGGTACTCGGCCATCTCCTGGCCCGTGATGCTCGCGAAAGCCAGCGAAAGATGAGCGAAGGCAGGATCGCTATAGTCCCAGCGGGTGCCTGGTTCTGCGGAGAGCTTGTCCACCCACTTCCCGTATCTGTTCGGGCAACGACCGAGTGCATGCTCGAACGGCCCGCTGCCTGTTGTCTGGGGCATACCGTAGACACCCGCAGAGGCACCTGGGATGCCGGAGGTCATGGTGAGCAGGTGTCGGATGGTGATACGTTCCTTGCGCGCGTCCGTGAAGGGGTGGCCACGGGGAATGAAGCCGTAGGCCGAATCATCTAGCTCGACGTGCTGACCATCAGGAAGTCTATCCTTGCGACTGTCCGCCAGTAGCAAGCCCCACGCTGTGCCCGTGAACGATTTCGTCCCCGAGAAGATGTCAAACCTGGTGTGGTACAGGACGTTGAAGGTGTAGTATTCTCGCACCAGGTATCCGTGGCGAATGATGGCGATCGCCCACGACGCGCCTCCGTATATCAACTGCTGTCGCTGCGACACCAAGTCGATCTCGCGGAGATCCATTCCTGCGACAGAGCGAATCTCATCTGGTTCTATGATGTAGCGCCACCCGCCTTTCGATTCAGGCGGCGGATAGTAGGTCTCGATTTCCATTGCAGATGCGGTCATACTCACATCCTGTTTCGATCGAGCGTTCACGACGCCGACGAAGGCCGGGATGCTGCCTCCGCGGCTTCCAGAATTCCGCCCAGAAGATGCTCAGCCGTATAGGCCGGAACGAAGACCGTCGCCAGCTTCAGGGTCTCGGCGCTCGTGTTTTTCATCTGGTGCTTCTCGCCAGCTCCAGCCCAGATGACCACGTCCCCTTGAACCTCGTAGATCTCGCCGTCAGAAACGTATATCCCTCTACCCGAGACCACATAGATCAGCTCGGGCCTATCGTGGGCGTGGTAATCAGTCTGGCCGCCAGGATCAATTAGCGCGAAACTGAAAGTGAGTTCCCCCACATCCCTTCTATCGGGCGACATCAGCACCTTTATCGTGCGCGAGTATGGCGCTGGGACCTTCACACCCTCTTCTTCCCATGCCCTTATGATGTTCAAGACCTTGTGTCACCTCCGCTGTTCAGAAACGCCCTATGTGTGTGGACTGTCCACAGATGGCAACTCTCGCCAGGGATCCTCTGCATATCTGGCACTTCAGCATTGATGGTAGTCGTCTCTCCGCACACTATCCGCTACCCCTTCAATCCCGTGAGAGCGATCCCCTCTGTGATTCCGCGCTGGAAGATCAGGAAGACGACCACCGTTGGCAGCATCATCAGAACTGCAGCGGCAGTTGCTCTACCGAAGTCCTGAACGTACTCTCCAGCGAATGAAGCCACCCCAACCGGCAAGGTGTAATTCTCCTCGTGATACAGCGTGACCATCGGCCACAAGAGGTTGTTCCAGTTGTGCAGGAAGTAGAAGATTGCCACTGCGCTGAGCACCGTCTTGGACAGAGGAAGCATCATCTGCGTGTAGATCTGCCAATTGGTGGCCCCATCCATTCGCGCAGCATCCATCAAGTCGTCGGGGATGGTCTCCATGTGCTGACGTACGAGGTAGATGGCGAAGGGCTGCACCACGAAGGGCAGGACCAGGCCCCACGTGGTATCGGCTACGCCCAGCCCACCGGCAATCATGACCATGGGGATCATCAGGACAATGAATGGCAGCATCATTGTGGCGAGGAGTCCCATGAAGAGTATGTCCTTGCCCCAGAAGGCGAGCTTGGCAAAGATGAAGCCACCCAGGGAGGCGAAGAACACCGTTACTGGTACCGCTATGACCACCTGTCTCACGGAGTTTAGGTACCAGATGCCGAAACTCAGTGTTCCGGACTCACTATGCCGGGCAACAAGGAGATTGCGGAAGTGCTCTAGCGTGGGTGGCGAGGGGAACACGTCAGGGGGCACCTTGAGGATGTCTCCTCTGGGCTTGAAGGCGGTGGTTACCGCCGAGTAGAACGGGAAGACATTGGCTACCACAAGCATACACAAGAGGGTGTATACCACCACCTTCCCGACCCTGATCCGAGAGGAACCGATCTTAATCATTGTGTCATCTCTTTCCCTATCTGAGCGCAGTGATCCAGGCGCTGGTACCCGGACCCGATCCCACCATCAGGTGGGGGGCCGCACCACATCGGCGTCAACTCCTTGCGCTTCTCGGCCCTCTCTGCCTCGTACCCGTCAGAGGGCCTGGGCCAGCCAGCGCACCATCTGGCCAAAGAAGACTGCGTACCCCTCCCAGTTGACGAACTCAGGAGGAGCCCAGTGCGGTGCGCAGTCCGACGCGAACGCCCCGGCTCGGCCACGCCCGTATTCCCACACAGCAGCGATGGGATCATCATCATGCTTGAGCAGCACAGCCGCGCCTGGCTTGGCTTCAACGCGATTGTAGCCCAGCAACATCGGCCAGGGGCTGCCCATGCCGCGAGTGACCAGGTGAGAGGGGTCGACCGTCTCTGGAGAGAACCCCTGGGGGACCTCCACACGGTCGTCTGTGGGCAGCATCGTCACCGGCAACGCCATTTCGACGCCCGTTCCTCTGTAGTTGGCCTTGCCCGCAAGGCCGGTGAAGGAAAGGTAGCCTCCGATCATCAGCAGGCCGCCGCCCTCATGAATGTAGTCACGCAGCAGATCCAGGCGATTGGGCATGGCCCGAGAACGCGACCAGGTATCTGGGTGGAGCAGCAACGTATTGGCCCCCACATCGCTCAGGATCACGACGTCATAGGACTTGAGCCCCTCCATATCGGTCGGGAATTCGGCCGCTGCGAGGTGAGCTGGCAGGTGGCTCGTCTCAATACTCGCCCCCTCCAGGGCTCCTCTCAGCCATCCAACGTCCTCCTCGTAGGTCGAAGTAGTCATGGAGTCGAAACCCTTGATGTGAGTAGTGACGACAAGCCAGGATTCCCCTACAATGAGAGCACGGACGCTATTCACAATTGATAACTCCTTCCTCCAGTGTCACTCCTGAACGATGAAGATCACTCCACCGTGACATTAGCGAGTTTGCCTCATGCGGGCCGGATATGGACCTAAAGGCCCACCTGCCGGAACGGCGCTCCCTCTGTCGCCTTCTGATCGTGTCCTATCATGAGTCCCCTATCAGTATTCCCAGTTCGTACGGAAGAACCGGTATTGCACAAGCGTAAGGCCCATGATCACGACAAACAGAACAACGGCCAATGCGGACGCGGCGCCTCCACGATAGTGCTGAAGCCCAGCCCTGTGAACCATCATGAGTGCTGTCACGCTGGAGTTCTCCGGCCCTCCAGGCACCTGCCCCCTCGTTGTCAGCACGTAGGC
>Ga0180432_10001225_pt1 | contig 40966 bp, 36 predicted proteins | sample SS_ome_10_FD_132414 | JGI IMG/M metagenome (GOLD analysis project Ga0180432, IMG submission 132414) | Hypersaline lake sediment archaeal communities from the Salton Sea, California, USA - SS_1_MS_2 metaG | ecosystem: Environmental > Aquatic > Non-marine Saline and Alkaline > Hypersaline >... | reverse complement strand
CGAAAATGTCTATTTCAATATTGCTGGATGGGCCCCCAGACATATCCCGGAATACGTCATCAAAATGATGAACGGCCCCCTGGCGGATAAGGCGCTCCTCGGAAGTGATTTCCCCCTCATACCAAGGGCCCGAATCATCAAAGAACTAAAGGAATTACCCATAAAAGAAAAGACTTTGGAGAAAGTGACCTCGAAAAATCCTGCCAGAATTCTGAATTTGAATTAGCCTGCTGACATCCCGGCCCCCATGGTATAAAACAAAGAGGACAAACAAAAAACCATAAAGGAGGAGAGTGTGCATGGAACCCATTAAGGAAGGGACTTTACTGTGGGAGCCTTCTGAAAAATTGAAAAGCGAGGCAAACATCACCCATTACATAAAATGGCTTAAGGATCAACGGGGGCTGACTTTTAAGGACTATACGGCCCTGTGGCAGTGGTCCGTGCACAATATTGCGGAGTTCTGGGCATCCCTCTGGGATTATTTCGATATCGAGGCCTCAAAGCCCTACACCACGGTTATTGAGGGAAAAATGCCCACCACCAAATGGTTTTTGGGCTCAGAACTCAATTATGTTCAACATGTGTTCCGGCGGATGACCGCAGATTATCCCGCTCTCTTGTTTCAATCAGAGATCTATCCCCTCACAGAGGTCTCCTGGGGGGAGTTGCATGAAAAGGTCTCCTCGGTTGCGGCCTGCCTCCGTAACCTCGGGGTCAAGAAGGGAGACAGGGTGGCCTCCTTTCTTCCCAATATTCCCGAGACCGTGGTAGCCTTTCTGGCTACAGCCAGCATTGGGGCCATCTGGTCGAGCTGCTCTCCCGATTTCGGGACAAGGAGCGTCATTGACCGGTTTAGACAAATTGAGCCCAAGATCCTCTTTGCCGTGGACGGCTACCAATACGGCGGCAAGGCCTTTGAGCGCCGGAGCGCTGTCGGGCAGTTGCAGGAGGTGTTGAACTCCCTTGAAAAGACCATTATGGTCCCCTACCTGGAAAAGGATGCACGGAGCCAGGCCCTTGAAGGCCTGAAGAATGTTATGCTCTGGGACGATCTCTTGGGCAAATCAGGGGACCTTACCTACGAGCAGGTACCCTTTGATCACCCCATTTGGGTGGTTTATTCCTCGGGGACTACAGGGCTTCCCAAGGGCCTTGTCCACGGACACGGCGGTGTTCTCATGGAATTTTTGAAATTCCAGGGCCTTCATATGGATGTGCATCCGGGAGACAGGTTCTTCTGGTTCAGCACAACCGGATGGGTCATGTGGAACATTGTCCAAAGTTCCCTGCTCATGGGCGGAACCCCGGTTCTCTTTGACGGGAGCCCGGGCTTCCCCAGCATGGACCTGCTCTGGGAGGTCGCGGAAAAGGCCCGTTTTGCCGTGTTCGGCACAAGCGCCGCCTATATAACCACCTGCATGAGCCAGGGCATGGCACCGGGCAAGGACCATGACCTCGCCCCCTTGAAGGCGGTGGGTTCCACGGGTTCCCCCTTATCGCCCGAGGGATTCCGGTGGGTCTATGAAAAGGTGAAAAGGGATGTATGGCTTGCCTCGGTGAGCGGAGGGACGGATATCGTGAGCGGTTTCCTGGCCTCCTCTCCGACGCTCCCCGTGCACGCGGGAGAGCTCCAGTGCCGGGGTCTTGGAATCAAGGCCGCCGCCTTTGACGATGAAGGCAACGGGCTGGTGGACCAAGTGGGAGAGCTGGTAATCACCGAGCCCATGCCCTCCATGCCCTTGTATCTCTGGAACGATAAGGACAACCAGCGTTATCTGGAAAGCTATTTCGATCTCTACCCGGGTGTCTGGAGACACGGGGACTGGATTCGGTTTACATCGAGGGGAAGTGCCGTCATATTGGGTCGATCTGATTCCACCCTTAATCGACAGGGTGTGCGCATGGGAAGCAGCGAAATCTACAGTGTCCTGGAGGAGCTGCCGGAGGTTGCAGACAGCCTGATCGTGGGTTTTGAAGACGGCAAAGGTGTGTATCATATGCCCCTTTTTGTGGTCCTTGACAAAGGGGCGAAACTGGATGATGACCTAAAGAAAAGGATCAACAAGAGCATACGCAGTGCCCTGTCCCCCCGTCACGTACCCGATGAAATCTACGCCGTACCGGAGATCCCCATTACTTTGAACGGGAAAAAACTGGAGGTTCCCGTCAAGAAAATCTTTATGGGAATCCCCCTGGAAAAGGCGGTAAACGTGGATTCCATGAGCAATCCCCGTTCCCTCGACGTTTTCCTGGACTTGCGGAATAGGATAGGGGGCCCTGAATCGGGTTAAGACCGGGGTGTTCGGCGTGCAGGGGAAAAAGGCCGGTCCTATCGAAACACCGCAATCCGCAAGCAAGACCGTCCGTGTAAGCGGCCTCCGTTTACACTATCTGGAATGGCCCGGCAAAATGCCCAGGACCATGATGCTCCTCCACGGAACCGGAGACAACGCCCACATGTGGGACGATTTCTCCTCTTCGGTGGCAGGGCGTTTCAAGGTGATCGCCCTGGATCAAAGGGGGCACGGGGAGAGCGACTGGGTACGGCCTCCTGCCTACAGGTGTGAGGATTACGTCAATGACCTGGACCAGGTGATAAAGGCCCTCGAGTTGCCCCATCCCATCCTCATGGGTCACTCCATGGGGGCCCTTCACGCCACCCGATACGCCGCGGTGAAGGGGGCCTCAATTGCGGCCCTGATCCATGTGGATATTGAACCCCGTCCCCCCTCTTGGAACAGGGCGTACCTCCGAGACCTTTACCACTCCTTGCCTGCCTCTTACGGCTCGGTTCAAGAGGTGGTCAGGGGGATGGAAAAGGCCAGCCCTTATGCCACCGAGGAAACCCTCCACCGTCTTGCCTCTTTCGCCCTTAGAGAAGGGCCCGGTGGGAAGCTCTATAACAAGTACGACCGGGAGGTCTTGGATTGTTTTGATCATTATGATTTGAGGAAAGATCTGCCCCGAATTACCTGTCCCTCCCTGATTATTCGAGGAGCGCAAAGCCGGGTTATGAGAAAAGAGGCAGCCCTGGAAATGGAAAAGGCCATTCCCAAAAGCCGGTATGTGGAAATACCTCGATCCACCCACCAGGTCCCCTCGGACAATCCCGGCGCCTTCAGAGAGGCCGTGGTGAATTTCCTTAAGCGCTCCGGCCTCGTCGATTAAGCCGCCTCACCCGCGTCTATTGATGTGTCACGGTCTGGAAAAGGGGACCATCATACCGAGCCGCTACCAGCCAAAGATCCCTCAAGGGCTTTCAAAAGAGTCCATGGCCATTCTTGACGAGAATTGGTGGATTAAAAAAGGACGCTTGGCGTATAGGACAGGGGGCCGAGGTCTTTTGAGACGCCAAAATATCATTTGCATTATGCCCCAACCTTGATAAATAGAGGGGCGATTGGAGGTAAAACAGAGAATAAGGGAGGAACCTTATGTTAACCGGCAGACAATTGGAGCGATATGCGGATATACTCTTGTGGGCCTTGAACACGGCGAGGGGCCGCAAGTTTAAAAGGGGTGAGATTGTGCTCCTGCGATTTGATCTGGAGGCGGTCAGTCTGGCAGAGAACCTTCAGGCGAAGCTCTTGGATCAAGGACTGAACCCCATCTTGCGACTCGGGCTGACCCCGGGGATGGAGCATCATTTCTTTGAGAAATCCAATAACAGACAACTCACCTTTATTGGGCCCGGGGAGCGGGAACTCCACGAGAATCTCAATGGGGGAATTTATCTCCATGCACCCGCCTCCCTCACCCACCTGAAAGATATTGATCCCAAGCGGATCGGAAAGGCCGCCGTGGCAAGAAAGGCCCTTCGGGATATCCTTAGAAAGAGGGAAGACCAAAAGGCCTATGGTTGGACCTTGTGCACCCTGCCAACCGAAGCGCTCGCCAAGCAGGCCAAGCTCACCCTGAGACAATACACCAATCAGATTGTGAGGGCCTGCTTCCTGGACAAGACGGACCCGGCAGGGGCATGGCGGGAGATACACGGCAATGCGATGACGGTCAAGAAATGGCTTAACAGCATGAAGGTCCGCTATTATCATGTAGAATCAAAAACCATTGACCTCAAGGTAAGCCCCGGGGAGCATAGGAGATGGGTGGGTGTGTCGGGGCACAATATCCCCAGTTTTGAGGTCTTTCTCTCACCGGACTGGCGAGGCACGGAGGGCGTCTATTATGCAAATCAGCCGTCCTTTCGCAGCGGGAATTACGTGGAAGGGGTCCACCTCGTCTTCAGGAGAGGCAAGGCCGTGGACATAGAGGCCAAAAAGGGGATGGAGTTTGTGCGCAAACAACTCTCCATGGACAAGGGCGCTTCCAGGGTGGGGGAGTTTTCCCTGACGGACAGACGCTTTTCCAGGATTAACAGATTCATGGCCAACACCCTTTATGATGAAAACTACGGCGGGAAATACGGCAATTGCCACCTTGCCGTGGGTGCCTCCTATTCTGACGCCTTTCACGGCGATCCCTCAAAACTGACTGAGGAGAAGAAAAGGAAGCTGGGTTTTAATGATTCCGCCCTCCACTGGGACTTGGTGAATACCGAGAAAAAGACGGTTACGGCCCATCTGAAGACGGGCAAGAGGGTTGTGATTTATGAAAACGGCCTGTTCAGGTATTGAGACTGTGGAAAAAAGGAGGAAACCTATCCATGATCCGGAATGACACGACGAGTTCACAAGACAGTGCCCGCTTTTTTGAACCCCGAAGTATCGCTGTGATTGGATCTCTTAGGGAGGCCTTGTTCGGAGGATATGTGGTGGTCAAATCCTTGGTGAATTCGGGCTATAAAGGCAGGATTTATCCCGTCAACCCTGGTTGCAAGGACATTCTGGGGATCAGGGCCTATCCTTCCATCAAAGAGGTGGATGGAGAAATCGATGCGGCCCTGATTATGATAAACGCCCGGGGCGTGGCCCGGGTACTCAAGGAATGTGGTGAAAAGGGGATCAAAGCGGTGACCGTGGTATCGGATGGTTTCGCAGAACGGAACGGGGAGGGGGCCCGGTTACAACAGGAAATCCTGCAGATCGCCAGACAAACCGGAATTCGCATTATAGGACCTAATACCGCCGGGGTGGTCAATACCGCCAACGGCTACAATCCCTGTCCCTATGAGGCCGGGTATTATGCCCTGAAGCCGGGGCCGGTGGCCATTTCCTCCCAGACGGGCATGACCAACCCCCAGGCCTTTCCGTATCCGGATTTTAATATAGGCGTCAGTAAGATCTGCGATTTCGGCAACAAGTGCGACCTGGACGAATGCGACCTCCTCCTGTACCTGGAAAAGGACCCGGCCACCAAGGTGGCCAGCATGTACGTGGAGAGCGTCCGGGACGGCAAAAGATTTCTGGAGACCGCCAGGAAGGTCACCAAGCACAAGCCGGTCTGTATCTTGAAGTCGGGCAGGACCCGGGAGGGGGCCAGGGCCTCTGCCTCCCACACGGGATCCATGGCCGTGGACGACCGGATCTTTGATTCCCTCTGTCGCCAGGCGGGAATCTTGCGCCTCCACAAATGGCATGAGCTCTTTGATGTGCCCAAGATTTTTGCCCATCAACCCCTCCCCAGGGGAAACCGGGTCGGCATCGTCAGTTACACCGGCGGAGTGGGGGTCCTGGCCACGGATGAAGGGGCCAAGTATGGACTGGAAGTAGCCACTTTGACCTCCGGGACCGGTGCCCTCTTGGAAGAGATGTTCCCGGGCCTTGGGAAGACCCCGGTGGATATCGGCCCCATGGCCCCTGCTGTGCCGGATTTTCTCACGGCCTTCCCTGGCATCCTTGAGGCGGTGATTGGAGATGACCAGGTGGACGCCCTCCTTATGGTGATATGGGCGGATCCCACGGGCAACAACACAGAGGCCTATTTGGAGGCCTACGACCGTCTGAGCAGAGCCCATCAAAAGCCCGTGGCCACATGGATCTACGGACCCGAATTGTCCATGGCCCGTGACCTGGCCAACCGACTGGAGGCCATGGGTTACCCTGTATTCAGCGATCCGGAGACCGCCGTTAAGGCCCTGGGACTGGCCTTTCGTTACTCTCAGGTCAAGGTATCATGAGAAAAATAGGATCTGGGACATGAAGGACAAGGGAATCCACCTGGGGGGGACGGCCCGCAGCCCCGATGATGTGATCACCCTCCACCGTCTGGGACTGGCTTTTGCGGAGATTGGGGTCCCTGATCCGGAAAGGTTTGCCCCTCTCGTCCCCCGTTACCGGGAAGTGAACAGGGAACTGGGGCTCTATTTTCTTGCACACGGCCCCCGGGAGGGAAATCCAAACGACATCCCAGGCTTGGAGAACCGCTATCTTCCCAAGATCCTGCACCTCCTCGAGCTGGTACAGGCACTGAATATTCCCCTTTTGACCATCCATCTGTGGATGGATCCCCGTTTTGTCCGTCCTAAAACCATCGCGTATAAGATGGATTTCCTCAAAAGGGTAATACAAAGGGCCGCTGAAAAAGGGATCACCGTCTGCCTGGAAAACCTGAGTGAAAATGCAATCCATTTGGGCCCCGTTTTCAGAGCCTTACCCGACTTATACCTGACCCTGGATTTGGGACACGCTCAACTTCTCACGGAAGAGAACACCAGCTTCGGATTCTTTGATCAGCACAGGGACCGGATCCGTCACATCCATCTCCATGACAACCGGGGCGGCAATAGCCCTGAAGACGACCTTCACCTCCCAGTGGGGGAGGGTGACATTGACTTTGAAAAGATTTTTGCCAAAATGATGGCAGCGGATTACTCCGGGACAATTACCTTGGAGTTGAAACCCGGAGAAATCGAGGGGTGCCTGGGTTATGTAAAAAGGCTCCTGGGGCCGCTCTTGAAACGGGAGGCCTCCCCCGCCTAAGGGGCATCCGGTCCGGAGGTGCGGCATATTTATCCCCGGGAGAAGGCTGTCAGCATTTTTTTGGGGGCCATCTCTTTGTTGGAACGCACTTTTGTCCATATCCAGGGTATCGGATCCAGGACAGAGAAGAGGCTTTGGGATCAGGGGATCAAGACCTGGCACCATTTCCTGGCCAGTGAAGCGCCTCTCTTTTCCCCAACCAGAGATGCCCTGGTGCGCGAGGAGCTGCACACTTCCATAAGACACCGAGGGAACATCCACTATTTTGGAAAACGCCTTGCCTCCGGTGAGATGTGGCGCCTTTTCGGCGCCTTCAGACAAGGGGCGGTTTACCTCGATATTGAGACCAGCGGAGGTTATGAAGGCGTGGACGAAATCACCGTCATCGGCCTCTATGACGGGCACAGGACCCAGAGCTTTGTAAGCGGCGTCAATCTGGACCAATTCGAGGCGGCCATCAGCCACTACGACCTCGTCATCACCTTTAACGGTACTACCTTCGACCTTCCCTATATCCGTCGCGAATTCCCCAACATCTTCCTTCCTCCTGTTCACATCGACCTGCGTTTTTTGTTAAAAAGGCTCGGATACCGGGGAGGACTCAAGCGCATAGAAAAGGCCTTGAACATCGACCGGGCCCCCGAAATAGACGGGCTTAGTGGATATCACGCGGTCATGCTGTGGAAGGCCTTTCAATGGGGAGACGAATCGGCCCTGGAGAGGCTGATCCGGTATAACCGCGCAGACATCGTCAATCTCCAGCCCCTCATGGAAATGGGGTACAAGGCCATGAAAGAGAGCCTCCTGGCCTAGTCAAAAAGCTCACCGGCCAGGAGGCTCTTTATGCCTTTCAGATCAGGAATTCCTGCCTGGGCCTGGCCGAGCCCCACAACCTGAGTCCCTTTGCTTGCTTCCACGGCCTCCCCGGACTTATCTTGTCCCGGCCCCCAGGGTGTCCAGTGCTTTTTTGACACTTTCGATATTTGATTTTATTTTTTTATTCAAAGGAGATGATCTATATTTTTCAATTAAAGAATTAAGTATGTCGTAGGAGGACTGAAGATATGCTTCCTTTTCGGTAGGGTCCTGGGTCTCCTTTGCCATGAGAAAGAGCCGGGCGGCCCTGTTTCTTTCCCGGTTGATCAATGCCTCTGTGGCACGGATCCTAAGGGCCTCAACCTCCGGACCCGGCTCGTTGGGGCCCGATTCCAGGGTCTCAAGCCGCGATAGGGCCTCCTCATACTCCTCTTTTTCAATGAGCTTTCGAATCGATTCCAGGGGATCCTCCGGTCTGGCGAGGGTGGCTAATCTCCGTTTCAGGTAATCCTCTTCAGCGGATTCAATCTCCGCCAAGGCCTGGTTAAGGGCCTCCTTTTCCTCCGGGGTTTGGGCCGCATCCCTTTTGACCCTCAAGAAATCCCTCGCCTCTTGAAACCGGTCCGTCCCTATTAGAATTTTCATCCTTTGACGCCACCCCTGGGGCCTTTCATCAGGTTCCGGCTCCTGATCCTCCCCCTTGGGTTCCTCCCTTTCAGGGAGGGCACCGATTCCAGCGGCCAGGGATTTTACCTGGGCTCGCTTTTCGTCCAGGATGTCGGTTAACCGCTCGTAGGCCCGACGGGCCTCGTCTTTTTTCCCCAGGGCCAGCTGCCATTCAGCAAGCTTGATCCTCAGCAAAAGGAGATCCGGATTTGGGGCCAATTCACGGACAATCCCTTGCCCGATGTTTACGGCCTCCTCAAGCATCCCTTCTTCACCCAAGGATAAGGCAAAAAAGAGGGCCATATCCGGGGTCAACGCCTCAGGGCCCAGAACCCGCTCCAGCTCAAGACAGCGGTCTATGACGGTCTTTGGGGAGCCGGCCAAATAGGCCTCCAGGATCTCCCTTCTTTTTTGTACCAGAACCGCGACGGCCTCGGGATAGTCCTGGAGTGCGGAAGGTTTCTCTGAGAAGTAACGTCTCTGCAGTTGCCAGAGATCATCACAGAGGCTGCGGATAAGGCCCCGGTACTTCCGGCCTTCGGCCGGGCCCGAGGACACCTCTTTCAAGGAGTCATAGGTGCGGATGAGATTTCTTGCGAGTTCCCTGTCCTGAGGGGAAAGCTCTTTATCAAGGATGGCCTGAAGGCTTTCTATCATTTTATCCAATTCATGGGCCTGGATCAAGGGCGGAGGGGCAGGCCCCGGCTCGGGGACCACCACCGCCTTTCGTTCAGGGACAGGGACACAGGCCCACAGAGTCAGCACGAGTAATAGGACTGTTGCCAGGATATGTTTCATTCCTCCGCTCCTCTTAGAGGCTCAAAAGACCTCCCAAGCTCCCAGCGTGGGCCTTTCTTCACCGCGTCGGCCAGTATTTTCACACGGGACCCTTCGTGAGAAGGGGGTTCAAGGGGAAGCCCTGTTAAGGGGGAGACCGGCACTGGCCTCAAGCCTTCGTGACCCAAGGGGAGCACCTGGGCCGAGGGATCAAAGGCCAGGTCTGCAAGGTGGAGATCCTTTTGATAGGCCTCGCCGTCGACGATGCTACTGGCCGTGTCCACCCATACGGGGAGGGCCCCCGAAGAGCCATAAATGGTGACATGCTTTCCTTTCATGGGCCTGTTGTCGTCATAGCCCACGTAGCTCGCAATGACATATCCGTGGGCCAAGTCAAGTTGGCCGGATTGCTCATCAGGTCCAGGTATAAAACCGACGAAACTCGAATTGGTAAACCGGTTTGCCGTGCCTGTCTTTCCAAAGGTGGGGATGGAAATACCCAACATCTTGACCGCGTCCTGGGCCTTCCTGCCCGTTCCGTATTCCATAACTCCCCTCAGGATCTCAGCGACCAGAAGGCTTACCCTCCGGGAGAGGACCGACCGGGGCCTTGCCTGGTACTCCCAGAGGACTTCACCCTCCCTGTCTTCAATCCTGGTGATAACAGGGACCTCTGAGAGCCCGAGTTCCGAAGGCATGGGAAAGACCTGGTTTGTCATGATGGTCTGATAGGCCAGGGCGGCCTCGGTGATACTGATCACGTTTGGTCCCAGGGGAAAGGAGAGGACCGGCTCCAGCGGGGTGGAGACTCCCATGTTTTTGGAAAGATATACCATATAATAGAGGCTGACAAGGACCCTGAAATCCTTGTTCCTGTATAGGCTCTCAAAGCCGTATCGTTTGAGGGTGACCAGGTGCCTGTAATGTTCTTTGGTGCCTTCATGCAGGAGGTCCAAGACCTCGGCGGTGAAGAGCCCATCGATCCATACCTCCCCTGGTTCCAAAACCCCTGTCTGGTCTGAGAGCCAACCGGACGTGAGGGCATGGAGGGGGGTGGAAGACAGATTCTCCGGGCCTTCCGTGTAGATGACCTTTTGTTGTCCTTCTTTGTCGTAGCTCCAGTAAAAATGGCGGAGGGAGTAAGTGAGTCTTTCTTCCGCCTCCGGGGTTCGCTTTTCCAGGTATTCGTGGAGCCTCCGGGAAACCCTCTGGAGCTGTTCTTTCATCCGCAGACCGAGTTCCCAGAGCCGCTTAAAGCTGAATCTCAGGATCTGGCGCTCTTCCGGATCCTCAAGATCCAACGGGTCTATATCCACATGGTAGTGCAATCTGAATAAATTGCCCAGGGAATCTTCATGTCCGCCGAAGATGAGATCAGATTCCGCCTCCTTTTTGGCTTGCTCAAAGGCGGCCTCCCTAAGCGCGGCCTGATCCACCACCACCCCGCATCCATCCCGGATGCGGGTCTTATAGGCCACATAGGACTCCCCCTCCTTTCTTGACAGGCCTACCAGGTCCATCAGTCGCCTGAATTCACTCATATTGAGGCGGTCCACGAGGTGGTACAGCAACCATACGGTGGCCAGGTTTTCCGATTTAACCCCGGCCCAGGCCATGGAAACCTTTTTGCTCTCAGGGGGGTGATCCGGGCGGGGGACATAAAAGGTGTTCTCAAAGGGGAATACATCGCGGATATCAGGGAGGGGGTCCAGGGTGTTCCAGTTGAGCTGGAGGGCTGCGGTGTAGACAATAGGCTTAAAGATGGAGCCCAACTGCCGTTTGGCGTCAACGGCACGGTTGAAGAAGTGATTGAAAAAGCCACCAACCATGGCCTTTACCATGCCCTTATGGAGCACCACCACACTCCCCTGGAGTTCGGGGATTTCCGCAAGGACGAGTCTCTTTCCCCCCTGATCTTCTGAAGGAGAAAGGAGGCGCACGGGAACCAGATCACCCACATAAAGGGTTTCCAAAAAGGCGGGAATATGGTCCCGGTGGAATTGGGCCCAGTTGCCCTGCTTCCACTTTATCCAGGCCTCTCCCACGTCCTTGAGCCCCTGGTAGGAGATGTCCCCTCGGCCATTTTCCCATTGGACACTCAGACAGGCCTCTTTTTTGTCGGGATCCACATCGGTGACGCGGGCCAGGAAGGGGAGGCCGGGGGCCGACTCCTCGGGGCTTCTTTGGAGAAGTCCCGCTTGGTTGTCTTCTTCATGGATGCCACGGTAGCCGTCCAATTTGACATCCATGACTTGAAGGTGGCGGCGAAGGCTTTCCAAGGCGGATTCCTGAATCCTTTGGTTTATGGAAGTGTAGACTCGAATCCCGGAGGTGGCAATGTTATCTACACCCTGCTCCCGGAGTATGGATCTGAAATAGTCCGATTCAAGCTGCTCGCGAAGGTAGTCAAGGATGACGTTCAGACGGTAGGCAATCCTTCCTTCCCTGAAGGGGACCGGCTTGTCTTTTGCCCGGAGGTGCTGCTCCCGGGTAATGAACTTGAGCTTATACATGCTGGAGAGGACATAGTCCTTGCGCATGTTGGCCAGGCGCAGGGCCTTTTCCTTTCCCGCTTTGGTCTTTTTGATAAAGGGATTATACCGGTTTGGGGCCTTGACGGACCCGGCAATAAAGGCGGCCTCCACCAGATTCAGATCCCCGGGCTCCTTGCCGAAGTAGTACTGGGCCGCAATGCCCAGGCCCTTTCCATAACCGGTGACGAAGAACTGATTGGAGTACATCTCCAAGATTTCTTCCTTGGTGTACTCTTTTTCCAGCAAAAGGGCCTGGATGAGTTCCTTGAGTTTGGCCCTATAGGATCGTTTTTCTCTTTTGAAGATGTTTTTGGCGGTTTGTTGGGTCAGGGTGCTCCCCCCCTGAACCACTTCGCCCTCTTTGATGTTGGTGATGAGGGCCCGCAGGATGGCCTTCGGATCAAAACCCCAGTGAGAGAAAAAATTCCTGTCTTCCGAAGCAATAAGGGCCTTAATAAAGGCCCGGGGAATATCTTTGTATTCAATGTACTTTCGATGGACCTTTTCAAAAAAGACCCCTATGGGTGTTCGGTTATCATCATAGTAAACAGGGCTTTCCGAGGCAATGATCCGGTCAATGGCCCCCCTTTGGATGCGCGTGGCGGCCTCTCGACTCACCTTGTAGTACAAGTAGCCCAGGAAGCCACTGGGCACTAGGAACACAAGACAAAGCAATAGGATGAGGATATAGCCCTTTTTCTTTCCCATCTCCTAGATCTCACCGGCAAGGAGCTTTTGGCGCATAACTTGTTTGAGGTCAAGTCCTTTCATCTTCAAGCCCTTGCGCCCGTATTTCATGTTGGCCTCTATGACATACCATTCGCCCCGGGCATAGATAAGGTCCATACCCACATCATCCAACCTGCATTTTCTGGCCGATCGCCCGGCGAGGTCCAGCCCCCGGGCGGGGATGTCTTCAAAGCTGATGGTCCCCCCTTGCGCCAGGTTGCTCCTGAAATCCTCGGGCCGGCTTATTCGCCAGTAGGCCGAAAGGGGCTCATAGTTGATCAATACAACCCGGAGATCGCGCTCATGGGGCAGGTATTCTTGGATGTAAGCAACACGGGTCAGATCAAGATATCTATTCAGATCTTCCATGCCTTCAATTTTGAACACCCCTCTGCCTCGGGCCGACCCCCTGGCCAGTTTCGCAATAAAGGGAAAGGAGAAATCCTTCAAGATGTCCTTGTGATGCAGGGGATAATAGATCCTGGTACGAGGGTGAGGGATCCCGAGCATATAAAAGAGGGTGGTTTGCTTGATTTTTTCATCAGCATAAAGATGGGTCTCCAGGCTCGGAAATATCCTCTTGCCCATGGTGGTAAAAAACTGGGCGTAATTCGAGGTGGGAAAAAGAATGAGTTTAGAGGCCAGAAGCAGTTCCCGCTCCTCAGGGGTGTAATCCGGGAAATTGGGCTTTACTCCCAGGGTGAGAACCTCGGGGACCCCCCTCAACCGGCTTCCCAGGGCGATGAATATCCTGTTTCCCTTGACGCCGTCCTTCATGAAAGCCACGCCTTGACCTGCTCCGCCTTCTCCCGGGCCCGGGCCATAACCTCGTCCAGGTCCAGGGTCAGCAGCTGTCGGTTCTCCATAATCACACGACCGTTAACGATGGTGTGGCTCACATCTTGACCTCTGGCCGAATAGACCAGGTGGGAGAAGGGGTTGTAAAGGGGGGTCAGATGGGGCCTGTTGGTGTCCACCACAATCACATCCGCCTTTTTCCCCACCTCGAGGGAGCCTGTAATACGATCCAGACCCAAGGCCTTGGCCCCCTCCAGGGTGGCCATTTTCAGGACGGTGGTGGCGTCGGCCACAGTAGGGTCCATGGTTTGGACCTTATGGATTTTTGCGGCCATATCCATCTCTGTAAAGAGATCCAGGTTATTATTGGAAGCGCATCCGTCTGTTCCCAGTCCTACGGTCACACCGTGGCTCAAAAGGAGGTGTAAAGGGGCGATGCCCGAGGCCAGTTTCATGTTACTCTCGGGATTTTCCACCGCTTTCACCCCTCTCGCGGCCATGGTCTCGATCTCCTCTTCCTGGAGATGGACACAGTGATCTGCAATAAGTCTAGGACCCAGGACTCCCAGGGCGTTCAGGTGCTCTATGGGGCTCTTTCCGTATCTCTTTTTCACCTCCGCCACCTCGCTAAGGGTTTCGGCCACATGGATAATGAGGGGTACCCCGTGGGCTTGGGCCAGTTCTGATGCAGCGGTGAGAAGATCAGGGCTGCAGGTGTAAAGGGAATGGGGTTCCACCGCTACGGAAATGAGGGGATGGTCCTTCCATTTCCTGATCAGGGATTCTGTATAGGTCAGCCCTTCCTCCACGGGGCCGTAATTGGGTGAGGGGAAATCATAGAGCACTTCCCCCACCACTGCCCGCATACCCGCCTTTTGGGCGGCCCGGGCCACTTCTTCCTCAAAGAGATACATGTCACAAAAGGTGGTGGTGCCGCACATGATCATCTCGGCACAGGCCAGGAGGGAACCGGTGTGCACGAAATGGGCATCCATACGTCTTTCCACTGGAAAGATGTAGTTGTTGAGCCACTCCATGAGGGGGAGATCGTCGGCAAGCCCTCGGAAAAGGCTCATGGCCGCATGGGTGTGACCGTTGATAAGACCGGGCAGGATCAAACCGCCCCGGGCGTCAATGGTCTTTTCGGCCCCATACCCCTGCGCAGGGGGACCGATGTGAGCGATGGTGTCCCCTTGAACGCCCAGAAGGCCCTGTTTCAGGATAGAGTCCTCGGAATCCATGGGCAGGATGGCGCCGTTTTCTATGACCAGGTCAAAGCGTTCCAAAGCAGTCTCCTTTTATGGACCTGCCGGGCCTCTGAATGCCCCGGCGAGGCCTTTGAGGCGGCTCAAAAGACCTCCTCCCTGAAAGTACTCCTTCACATGGGGTGTGGGGCCTGAACCCCCTTGGCCTCCTTAACCTGGGAGGGCTTCAATGACCTTTTCCCACAAAGCGGATAAGCGGGGGGCCGCTTTGTAGGCCTCGGCCACGACATCCTCGCCGGTGGTCTCTTCCATGCAATCAGGGAGGTTTACATTGGTAATAACCACAATAGCCAGCACCCTGAGTCCACTGTGGACCCCAACGATAGCCTCTGAAACGGTGGACATCCCTACTGCGTCCCCGCCCATGGACCTGAGGAAACGGGTTTCCGCCGGGGTTTCCAGAGAGGGACCCAGGACACCGATGTAGACCCCCTCTCGAAGGGGAAGGCCCATTTTCAGTGCCTGGTCCTTGACCAGGGCCACCAACCCGGCGTCATAGACCCGGGTCATGTCCGGAAAACGGGGACCCAAGGCATCCAGATTCGGACCGACGAGGGGATTGGTCCCGGTGAAATTGATGTGATCCGTGACCACCATGAGATCCCCGGTCTCAAACTGGGGGTTGAGACCCCCTACGGCACTTGAAATAAGGAGGTATTTCACCCCGAGCATGGCCATAACCCGGACTGGAAAGGTAATTTCTCCGGCTGTGTATCCTTCATACAGGTGGAAACGGCCTTCCAGGGCGATGATCAATTTCCCGGAAAGCCTTCCCACCACCAAGGTTCCCCTGTGGCCTTCCACGGTGGATACGGGAAAGCGGGGAATCACTTGGTGGTCCAGCCGGAAATGGACCTCTATATCCTCCGTAAGGGGGGTCAGACCCGTCCCGGTGATCATCCCGATTTCGGGCGTTTCCTTCATCCGTTCCCTCAAATAGGCGACGGCTTCCCTGATTTCTTCTTCCATGGAACATCTCTCCTGATTTTTAGCCCTTTTTCCATAAGTTACCGGGCAGAAAAAGTCAACCCCGCCATCTCAAAGGTACCGGTACGGCCGAGGTCCGCGGGCAGGGGTTTCCCCCTTGGCCAAGAGAAAGGGGTTGACATATGGCGCGGGGATAAATAAATTCTATAATTTTTTGGTCATCAAGGAGTTCCAAATTGAACCAAAACGCACTTATGAAGGCTTGGCTCTTCAATCCTATTACCGGTCTCCTGGCCCTGGCCGTGGTTCTGGGGGCGACCTTTTTCAGTTCTCCTCAGACAGGATCAAACCAGCAGGCTGAAAGCCCCCCGCAGGTCCCATCCATTCCGCCTTTTCCGGAATCGGGGAAAGGGACCGTTCCGGAGAAGTGGGAAAAAGAGGCCTTTCACGACATCATTCTTGAGGCGGCAAGCCGATACCAGGTGGACGCCGCCCTGATTAAGGCCGTGATCAGGGTTGAATCCAGTTATAACCCCAACGCGGTTTCCCACAAAGGGGCCATGGGGCTCATGCAGCTCATGCCGGAGACGGCCCGGGACTTGGGGGTCAAAAACACCTTTAATCCCGAGGATAACATTAACGGCGGCGTGAGGCATCTGAAAAAGCTCATGGAAGAGTTCCAGGGCGATCTGAGGCTGGCCTTGGCGGCCTATAATGCCGGGACCAGGTGGGTCAAAAAATACCAGGATATCCCCCCTTTCCGAGCCACGCGCAGGTATGTAAAAAAAGTCTTTGAGTACTACCACTTCTACAGGCAGGAAATGGGAAGGACGCTGAATAACGTTTGAGGGCCCGCCTTTTCACCGGCTCAAGCCGCCTCCTCCAGGACCAAGACCACGCCCTTTTTGATCTTGACCTGCCCTTTGAGGCTAAGATAAAAGAAAACCAAAACCAAGCCTGAAAGAGGTTTAAAAAGCCATGGCCAATGGAATAAAACAGGGGCAGCACCGTCTGGTAGAGGGCGTGATTAAAAAGGGACTCTGCGTCCGATGTGGGGCCTGCGTAAGCCTGTGTCCTTATATGGATTATTTTGATGGAAAAGTGGTGGTCATGGATCAGTGCCAGGCAGAGACCTGGAGGTGTCTGCAGCTTTGCCCCGTGGCGGATTATAGCGGGACTGTGCCTGTTTATGAAGAGAGCTCTGGGGCCAAGACGGCCATGGGGCCCTTTCTCAAGGTTATCACCGCCCGCTCCATGGATGAGGAAGTCAGGCAATCGGCCCAGTACGGCGGTGTCGTGAGCACCTTGCTCATATACGCGCTGGAAAAAGGAGAGCTGGAGGCCGCCGTCTTGACCGGCCGAGGCGGAGACTTCGCCCCCGCTGGAATATCGGCCAGAGACAGGTCAACGGTTCTTAAGTGCGCAGGGTCAAGGTATTCCGCTTCCGCCAGCCTTTCAGTCGTCAACAGGGCCATCAAGGCCGGAGAAGAGCGCTTGGGGGTCGTGGGACTTCCCTGCCAGATGGAGGCCCTGGCGCGGATGAAGCGCCTGACCCCGGATGGAGAAGAAAGGAGCCGTCACATCACCCTTAAAATCGGCCTCTTTTGCACCTGGGCCGTGGATTACCGTCTTCTTGAGGGTTTCCTGGAAAAAGAAGGCCTAAGGGAGCGCGTCAGAAAGTACGATATTCCGCCTCCGCCTTCTGAGGAATTCCAGGTCTTCACCACAAGCGGAGAAAGGAAGATTTTCCCCCTGTCTCAAGTGAGGCCCTTTGTTCAGCCGGGATGTGCCCTGTGCCGGGATATGACGGCGGAGTGGGCCGATATCTCGGTGGGGACAGTGGAAGGTCTCGAGGGGTGGAACACGGTGGTTGTGAGAAGCGCCGATGGCGCCCGGCTGGTGGACGGGGCCGTCAAGGATGGATGGATTGAAACGGGTGATCTGCCCAAGGAGGCCCTTGAACACCTTCAAGAGGCGGCCCGTAACAAAGGGGAACGGGGTAAAACAGCGAGAATGCAGATAGGTCGAGGTGAATGACCATGAACCTGATCAGCGCAAGACGGGGAGCCGTGGACCTGCTCCTTCAGGGCAATGAGGCCCTGGCCCGGGGGGCCCTGGAGGGGGGCGTGTCCTTTTGTGCAGGCTATCCTGGAAATCCCTCCTCGGAAATCATTGAAACCCTGGCTCAGGCTGCGGAGGACCTCCCCATTTATGTGGAGTGGTCGGTGAATGAAAAGGTGGCCCTGGAGGCGGCTACGGCGGCTTCATTCGCCGGATGCCGCGCCCTGGTCAGCATGAAGCAAAACGGCGTGAACGTGACCTCCGATTTTCTCACCAACCTCACCCTCTCAGGAACCAAAGGGGGCCTGATTCTTATCACCTGCGATGACCCCTCCGGAATTTCAAGCACCAATGAAGAGGATGCCAGACTCTTTGCACAGTTGGTGGACATCCCTCTCCTGGAGCCCTCCACCCCGCAAGAGGCCCTTGAAATGACCCGTTGGGCCTTTGAGCTCTCGGAGCACATCCAGAATGTGGTCATGGTGAGAAGCGTATCCCGGCTTTCTCACACCAGGACCAACGTAAGGATCACGGACCTGCCCCACCTTGAGCCCAGTCCACGGTTTGACCGGGATACCCCTTTCCACACCTTCCCGGTGGTGGGGAAACATGAGGCCCGTCGTCAAAAACTGGGGCAGGCCGGGGAATGGTTCGAGACCACCCCCTTTAACCGCTATGACGGTCCCTCCCACCCGGAGCTTCTGATCATTTCTTCGGGCTGCGCCTGGACCTATGCCATGGAGGCGGTTGAGATCTTGGGATTGGAAGGGCGCGTGGGCCTTCTCAAACTGGGAACCACCTGGCCCTTACCCGGGGGATTGGTGGAAAAGCACCTCAAGACCAGTGACCGGGTCCTGTTTGCGGAGGATGTGGATCCCTTTCTGGAAGATCATGTAAAGGCCCTCACGGCCGATTTGGGAAGCCGGATGGGCGTGAAAACCTTTTTGGGCAAGGCCTCGGGGCATCTTCCGCGATGCGGTGAGCTGACTCCGGGTCTCCTCCTGGGGGTCGTGGCCGAGCTCTTCTCCATCTCCTGGATGGATGATCCTTATCGGGAGAAAGTCTCCGCCCTGGTTCAGGATCAGGTCCCTCCCAGGGAATTCGGGTTTTGTCCGGGTTGCCCCCATCGGGGTTCTTACTATGCCATCAAGACTGCCCTGGCCTGGGATGACAGAGAGGGATTCGTCTCCGGCGACATCGGCTGTTATACCATGGGGATTTGGCCCACGGGCTTCAACCAGGTCAAATCGGTTCATGCCATGGGCTCTGGGGTGGGCCTGGCATGCGGCTATGGGAAGCTTGAGCAGTTTGGGTTTGAACAGCCCGTGGTCACGGTTTGTGGGGATTCCACCTTCTTCCACGCGGGCATACCGGCCCTGGTGAACGCCAAATTCAACGGCTCCGATATCCTGCTCCTCATCTTGGACAACAGTGCCACGGCCATGACCGGATTTCAACCCCACCCGGGAACCGGGCGGACCGCCATGGGAAAGGGGACGGAACCGGTCGATGTGGAGAAGCTTTGCCGGGCCTTGGGTGTAGAGGTGGCCGCGGCCGATCCCTATGACATGACCGATACGGCCCGGACCATTTATGGTCTCCTGAAGAAAAAGGGACCTCAAGTCCTTGTGTTGCGGCGGAAGTGTGCCCTCGTACAGGCCAGGGAGGGGGGATTTCCTTATACCATGGAGGTGGATCAAGGTCTTTGCCTGGGAGAGGAATGCGGTTGCGGCCGTTACTGTACGCGCATATTCCGCTGCCCCGGCCTGATCTGGGACAGGGAGGCCAAAAAGGCCCGTATTGACCAGGTGATATGCGTGGGCTGCGGCATCTGTTCGGACATTTGCCCTCAGGGTGCCATCCTCAGGAAGGAAGCGGGCCGGGCGTGAGGCCCATGAAAAACCCCGGCTTGCAGGCTCCGAGGCCTGATATGGGAGGTGACATGACCATACCCTTGAATCTTATCATCACCGGCGTGGGCGGCCAGGGAAACGTCCTGGCCTCTCAAATCCTGGGCCGTGCCGCCGTCCATAGGGGGTTCAGGGTGACCATAGGGGAGACCTTCGGCCTATCCCAGCGCGGCGGCCCTGTTATGAGCCACGTCCGCCTTTCCAAGGAAAAGAACTATGGCCCCATAATCCCCCCCAACAAGGCCCATATCATTGTCGGCCTTGAGCCCTTGGAAACCCTACGCATACTCCCGGAGTACGGCAACGCCGAATGCCTTTTTATTGTCAATTCCAGGCCTATCTACCCCCTCAATGTCATTGCCGGCGATGTGGAATACCCTGATTCCGAGTTCATTAGATCGGCCTTGGCCGGCTCGGGAAAAAGGCTTTACTGGCTCGAGGCCACCCAGTGGGCCGTCGAACTGGGAGGGCCAATTATGCTCAACATGATTATGCTGGGCGCCCTTTGCAGCCTCCCTGGTTGTCCCATTGAGGTAGAGGATGTCGAAGGGACCCTTAAAGAGGTCTTTCCTGAGTCGAAGTTGGACGCCAATTTCAGGGCCCTGGAGATCGGGGGAAAGTTGGTCAGCCAAAGTGAAAATTGACCTGCACATTCATTCCAAGGACTGCTCCGACGGTAAGATGACCTTGCCCCGGATATTTGATGAGGCCCATCACCGGGGCGTGGGAGTCATCTCCATCACGGATCACGATTCCATAGAATGTCAGGAATCCATACAGGTCCTGGCCTCCCAGTGCGACATGAATTACATTACAGGGGTGGAACTCAATATCTCCTTTTCCCACCCCGGATACCAGGAGGGGAAACCTGTATCTCTCGATGTTCTGGGCTATCAGTTTGATATCTATAACCGGGCCCTGGAGAAAAAGATCCAGCAGTTAAAGGAATACCGCAAGGTCCGGGCGGAAAAGATCCTTGAAAAGATCAACCACGTATTTCAAAAAGAAGGGCGGAAACCCTTCACACATAAAGATCTAGGGGCCATCGAGGAAACCGTGGACGGTGCTTTCGGCCGGCCGCACATCGCCAACTATATGGTCAACAAAGGAATTGTTGCCCACCGTCAGGAGGCCTTTGACAGATATCTCGTAAGGTGTAATGTCCCCAAGATGCCCCTTTCTTTACAAGAGGCCGCCGAGCTCATCAGGGGGGCGGGGGGAAAACTGGTACTGGCCCACCCCAATGACCCGAACGGGACGTCCCTGGTTGCATTCACCTCCTCGGTCCAAGAGCAGTTAAAGATCATAAAGGATTTCATGTTGCCCTGCCTGGATGGCGTGGAATGCTGGCATTCAAGACACGACCCTGGCACGGTGGCCGCCTATCTCGCCTTTGCCGGCGAGCAAAACCTGATGCCCACGGGCGGCTCCGACTGTCATCAGCAGCCGGTGATCTTGGGGTCCTTGGATATCCCCGCCTATGTGGTGAAGCCCTTCGGCATAACCATCAGCTAAGAGAAAGAACAGGAAACATGGCCTCCATGATAAGCGACCTTCGGCATCCTTCCGCCCTCCCGGACAAAACAGATAAGGTCTCCCTGGTCCAAACGCATATTTCCCTCGTTTTTGTCGCCGATGCATTCGTCTACAAGATTAAGAAGCCCGTCGATTTTGGATTCCTGGACTTCTCAAGCCTTGAAAAAAGGGGCCTTTATTGCCGCAAGGAGATGGAACTCAACAGAAGGCTTTCCCAGGGGATCTATTTGGACGTCTTGCCCGTCACCTTTGATGGGGAAAGACACAGCCTGAGAGGGGATAAGGGCGAGGTGGTGGATTACGCCTTAAAAATGAAAAGGATCCCCCCTGAGAGCCTGATGAGGTCCATCTTTGACAGGGGGGAGCTCAGTGAGGGGCATTTGAAGCAGGTGGCTGAAGTCCTGGCACGGTTTCATATCCATGCCCAAAGGAGCCCCGAAATTGATACCTTTGGGGAAATGGAGCGTTTTAAAATCAATACAGATGAAAACTTTGAGCAGGTGGAGAAGTATATCGGGGCCAGCGTCCAGGAAAATGTGTTCCATGCCCTCAAAAATTGGACGGACCAGTTTTATAAAAACCAGGGCATTCTCTTTTCAGAGAGGATCCAAGCCGGGGCCGTCAGGGATTGCCACGGTGACCTGCACATGGAGCATGTCTGTTTTATCGACCCCCTGGCCATCATCGACTGCATTGAATTCAATGATCGTTTTCGGTACAGCGACAGAATCGCCGATATTGCCTTCCTCCTCATGGATCTGGAATTTCATGGCGGTGAAGAATATTCCCGCCTATTATGGCGGGAATACAAGGAGCGGGTAGGGGAGGGGGACGTGGAAACCCTGCTTAATTTTTACAAGGTATACCGTGCCTTTGTAAGGGGTAAGGTCATCAGCTTTCAGATTGACGACCCGGGGATCAGCCAAGAAGACAAACAAGAAGCCCTGGAAAAGGCTGGCCGGTACTTCGGGCTTGCCTACGATTATATCCGTTGAGGCTTCGCTCTGATATACTTAGCATGCCAGGAGTGGATCTATGAGAAAACCTTTTGTGGATTTTATGAAACGAGAACTTGGATCTGAGACCGTTCTCATCGCCTGCGGCCTGCCGGCCTCATACAAGACAGAGACCACGGAGGTTGTGGCGGCCCTTAAGGGGTACAGGATACTGCGGACAGATATTATCCGACTGGAAGTACTCAAAAACGAAGACATCTTCGATGAAAAAGTGGCCGCCAACATGAACAAGCGGACCCTGGTCTACGATGAGATGTTTCGGATGGCCCGTGAACTGGCCGGGAAAGGGGAGGGGGTTGTGCTTGACGCGACCTTTGTAACGCAGGCCCTGAGACGACGTGCGGCTCAAGTGGCCGCCGACACGGGAAAGCCCCTGGTCATACAGCAAACCCAGTGTCCTCGCGAGGTTTCTCTGAGGCGGATCTCCGAACGCACCCGCGAGAATTATGAGTCCAACGCCCTTACGGAGCAGGCTTACACGAATAATGTAAAAAGGTTTGAACCCGTAGATCTGGATGACCTAAAGGGGCTTCATCCTCATCTTGATATTGTTCACTTGTGTGTGGATACCTCATCCGACCTGACAGAGGAATGGTTCGTGGTGAGCAAGGACACCCGTTAGTCCCGGCGGGCGCCTGCATTCTAACCCTTGCGCTCCAAGGACAATGACGTCTCAAGAAACAGGCATCCTCAGAAAAAGGATCCGTGCCGCAAGAAGGGAAATCCCGGCCCAACTCGTCCTCAAAGGGGGACGGGTGATTAATGTGTTTTCCGGAGAGATCCAGGAATGTGACGTGGCCGTCTGTGAAGGCGTTATCGTGGGTTTGGGGCCCGAGTATTACGGAGAGGAAGAAATTGAAGTGCAAGGGAAATGGCTCGTACCCGGCTTAATGGACGGCCATCTGCACATCGAGAGCACCATGCTCCTCCCATCTCAGCTTGCCGCTGCGCTACTGCCCCACGGCACCACGACCATTGTCTCGGATCCCCATGAAATTGCCAATGTTATGGGTCTTCAGGGCGTCAGATTCATGCTTGAGCAGAGCAAATCCATTCCCTTTGACATCTTTTTCATGGCCCCTTCTTGTGTGCCGGCCACCCACCTGGAAACGGCCGGTGCCTCTCTCTCCGCCCAGGACCTCCTGGCCCTGAGAGACCAGCCCCGGATCTTGGGGCTGGCGGAGATGATGAATTTTCCTGGGCTCCTCATGGGGGATGAAGAGGTCCTTAAAAAGATCCTTTGCTTCAGACACAAGGTCCTGGACGGCCACAGTCCCCTGCTGGGGGGATACGACCTTCAGGCCTATCTGACCGCGGGCATAGGGTCTGATCATGAAACCACCCAGTTCTCCGAAGGCCTGGAAAAGGTGGCCAGCGGGATGATGGTTATGATCCGGGAGGGGAGCTCCGCCAAGAACATGGAAGCCCTTCTACCCCTGGTCAACCCCAAGAATGCCCATCGTTTCTGCCTGGTCACTGATGACCTCCACGCTGAAGATATTGATAAGCGGGGACACCTGGACTTTCTGCTGAGAAAGGCCATGGACATGGGTATGGACCCGGTCACGGCGGTCCGCCTGGCCACCCTGAACCCGGCCCATTATTTCGGACTCAGAGACAGGGGCGGGCTGGCGCCGGGCCTCCGGGCCGATATCGTGGTCCTGGACGACCTGAAGGACTTTGAAGTGAATAGGGTGTTTAAGGACGGCAAACAAGTGGTGGACGGGGGGGGACTGATTGAATGGGGCCAGGGAGCCCATAGAATACCCCCCTTTGCGCGCAATACCATGAATATGGCCTCTGTGAGTCCGGATTCCATCCGCATTCCCCATCCCGGTTCAAAGGCCAGGGTGATTGAAATGGTTCCAGGGCAGATCATTACCCACGCCAGGCATGAGGAGGTCCCCGCCAGGGACGGGGTGGTTGTCCCGGACGTGGAACGGGATATCCTGAAGCTCTGTGTGGTGGAAAGGCACCATGCAAGCGGCCAGGTGGGGCTGGGCCTGGTTCGGGGCTTCGGCCTCCAGGAGGGGGCCGTCGCCTCCTCGGTGGCCCATGACTCCCATAATGTTATCGCCGCCGGGGTTAATGACGCAGAAATCCTCAGGGCCATTGAAGGGGTGAAAACCATGGGAGGGGGTCTTGTGGTTGCCGGCGGCGAAGGTATCCTTGCGCAGGTCCCCCTCGATGTGGCCGGTCTTATGTCCACCCGATCTTTGAGCGCCTTGATTTCCCGGTTGGGTGGCGTCAAAAGGGCCGTGTCTCGCCTCGGCTGCCCCTTGGCAGACCCCTTTATGATGTTGTCCTTTTTGGCCCTGCCCGTGATCCCGGAGTTGAAGCTCACCGACAGGGGATTGGTTGATGTGAATCAATTCGCCTTTGTTCCCCTTTTCCTGGAGCAAAGGGGATAAAGAAAGGCTTATTATGGCCTCGACATCCGTGGGCATCATTTACAAACACCGCCACAAGCCAGCCAAGCGGGAGGCGGAGAGGCTCCATGACTGGTTCACCGCAAAGGGGATCGATGTCTTTTCTGAAGAGATGGGGCCTATCGAACCTTCTATCCATGGGCCTGAGGAGGCTTCGGTCATCCCAAGATCCGTCAATTGGGTTGTGGTGCTGGGAGGGGACGGGACCCTTTTGGGGGCGGCCCGCCGGATCGGTAAATACGGGGTTCCCATCCTGGGCGTCAACCTCGGCGGACTGGGTTTTCTTACGGGCATTCCCCTGGAGCGGCTTTATCCTGTCATTGAGATGATGATCCGTGGCCACCTTCAGGTGGAAAGGCGGGTCATGCTTGAAACAAAGGTCGTGAGGGACCAGGAAGATGCCTGCCGTTTTCAAGTGTTAAACGACGTGGTGATCAACAAGGCCACCCTGGCCCGGATCATTGAGCTTGAGGTGAGCATTAACGACGAGTTTTTGACCACCTTCAGGGCGGACGGGCTCATCATCGCCACACCCACCGGCTCCACGGCCTACAATTTGTCCGCTGGCGGGCCTATCCTTTATCCCACCATGGAGACCATCATCTTGACGCCTATCTGTCCTTTCACCCTGACCAATCGCCCTATTATTATCCCGGACACCTCCCGGATACAAATCACCATGGACAGGGAAAGTGAAGAGGCCGTGATTATTACCTTTGACGGGCAGGTGGGCTTTGATCTCCACTACGGAGACAGGGTGGTCATTTACAAGTCCGAAGAAAAAATCAACCTTTTGAAACCTCCCGATCACAGCTATTTCAAGATCCTCAGGACCAAGCTCATGTGGGGCGGGGCCACTTACCACAACAACAGATCCCCTCACAAGGAGAATCCCTGAATGAAGTGAGTGCCCACATGGAGAGGAAGTAACTAGGGATGGAAAGCATCAGGCGTGTTTTTTGTGTGGACCGCAGGGAGATCAATTATATCCGGTCAACCGTGGAGTCCTACGACGGCATGGGGGTGGTCAAGACCCTTGATCCCCATGAGGGCTTCGTGGAAATCCGTATCGTCCCGGGATGTTCCGAGCTCGTTTCCCAGCTCCTGCGCAGCCTGGTACAAGGGGAGGGGATATATCTGAAAGAAATACCCGTGGAAGGGGCAGCAGGCCCCTCCTTCTGAACTGGAGGCCATGGCGTTGTCTAAGGCTTTTTTCATTACGACCATGGGGTGCCAGATGAATGATTATGATTCAGACATCTTGGCCCACTCCTTGATCCATGCCGGCTACTGTAAGGCTGATGCACCCGAGGACGCGGATGTGATTTTGATCAACACCTGCACCGTACGGGCCAAGCCCGAACAGAAGGCCTATACCCTCATTGGGCGCATGTCCGCGTTAAAAGAAAGGAGGCCCCATGTGCTATTGGCCGTGGTGGGGTGTCTGGCCCAGCAGAAGGGCAACCAGTTGATGAAGCGGTTCCCTCAGGTGGACCTGGTCATGGGACCCCGGGAAATCGGCGGATTCAAAGATATTCTAAAAAGGATTCAGAACACAAGGCAGCGGGTGGAGGCCACCAAGCTCGAGGGGTCCCTTGATTATCCTTTGCCTCCCCAGGGATATTACAGGGGACGGGTTACGGGCTATGTGTCTATCATGGAGGGGTGCAATAATTTCTGCACCTATTGCATTGTCCCCTATGTGCGGGGACGGGAGGTCTCCCGGCCCCCCAGGGAAATCATTCAAGAGGCGGAGCACTTGGTCTCGGAGGGGGTTCGGGAGATCACCCTCCTGGGCCAAAACGTCAATTCCTATGTGTGGAAGGGCACAAAGGCCTGGAATTTTTGCGCCCTCCTCCGAGAATTGAATGCATTGAGGGGGCTTATGCGGTTGCGCTTTACCACTTCCCACCCAAAAGACCTGTCCCGGGAGCTTATTGAGTGCTTCGGTGAGCTTGACAAGCTCTGTCCCCACATCCATTTGCCCTTTCAGGCAGGCTCCAATACGGTGCTCCGGGGGATGGGCAGGGGATATACCCGGCAGGAGTACCTGGAGTTGGTCCAGGCATTGCGCAGGGTCAGGCCGGACATCGCGATCACCAGTGATGTGATGGTGGGCTTTCCCGGAGAAAGGGACAAAGACTTTGAAATGACCCTAGATCTCATAAAACAGGTTCAATTTGACTCACTTTTTTCCTTTAAATATTCCGATAGAAAGGGTACAGTCGCGGAAAAAAGAAGAGACAAAGTGGAAGAGACGGAAAAGGCCTCCCGGTTGACCCGGCTTCAAACCCTTGAGAAGGAGATTATGCTCACAAAGAATCAGGCCTTGGAGGGCAGGCATGTACAGGTCCTGGTGGAGGGCAAGAGCAAGAGAGGTCATCAATTGGCGGGCCGGACCGGTACCAATAAAATAGTCAATTTTCAATCAGATTCAAGGACCTTAGGAGATATTATTAAAGTAAATATTAAACATGCAGGGGCCCACTCCCTCACAGGTGAGCCTTGCGGGCCTTAAGCGTCCATTTCATGCTAAGCAGAGGATGGCTGTGTCTGAAAATCCCTCCCAAACCCCGAAACCCGATGTTAACTACGGCGAGGAACTGATTCTGGTGGTGGATGATGAGGAATCCGTGAGGGCTCCCATCGTCCAGATGCTTAAGCACCTCGGATTCCAGGCCAACCCTGCGGCACACGGCCAAGAGGCCCTTGAGGAGCTGAGCAATAAACCCTACACCTTCATGCTCACCGACATCAGGATGCCCGGCATGGACGGCCTTCAGCTGATCCAAAGGGTCAGGGGGGAATTTCCCCATATTTACTCCATCGCCATGACGGGCTATTCCAAAGATTACAAGTACATTGATGTCATCAACGCGGGGGCCACGGATTTCATCAACAAGCCCTTTGGTCTAGAGGAACTTGAGGCCAAGGTAAGGAGGGCCATCCTGGAACGCAACATCAGGCAGGAACTCAGCCGGCTCTCTATTACTGACGCCCTTACAGGACTGTACAACCAGAGACACTTCTATGCCCGGCTTCAAGATGAAATAAGGCGCGCGGAGAGGCGTAAGGACGAGCTCTCCCTTATACTCCTGGACCTGGATAACTTCAAGAGGTACAACGACACCCGGGGCCATCTGGCCGGTGACGAACTGCTCCACAATGTGGGGGAGATAATCACTACAAACATCAGGCAAGGCATGGATTCGGGTTATAGGTATGGGGGAGACGAATTTGCCATCATCCTGGTCGATGCAGCCGAGGAGGTGACCAGGCAGATTGGAGAACGGGTGGGAAAGGCGATCGAAGAGGAGTGCGGTTTAGGAGCCACCATGGGCTATGCCCAGTTTTCAAAGGGTATGACCCCGGAGGCCTTTGTCGACAGAGCGGACAAGGAGCTCTACCGGCTCAAGTCAGAAAAGAGGATGGGAAATACGGCCTGAGTTATTAAGTCTGATAATATATATTATGTAAACTAATCCAGGCCTCAAAAATCTGTTGACACCTCCTTCTCCATGTAGTAGAAATATTTATAGATTCTAACGGAGGTCACGTGAATGGGCAGCGTTGTCAAGAAAAGACGGAAAAAGATCCGGAAACACAAGTACAGAAAACTAAAGAAAAAGATGCGCCATAAAAACAAGTAAAGCCCTTTTGGGTTTTGTCCGAAAAAAAATGGAAGGCGGGTTTCTTGCCGCCTTCCATTTTTCGTTCCCAAAAAAGGCTCCAGAGAGACCCTACTTACTGTAATCGTACCATCCGGCCCCGGTCTTGCGTCCCAGTTTGTTTGCGCGGATCATGGTCTTGAGGAGGTTTGGTGACGACCACTTGGCCTCTTTGTTCAGTTCCTTATAAAAATACTCTGCCACAAAGTAACAGATGTCGATTCCGGTCAGGTCCATGAGCTCAAAAGGCCCCATGGGATAGTTAAGGCCGTTCTTGACCGCCGTGTCCACGTCTTGCATGGAGGCGATGCCCTCTTCCACGATCTTTATGGCCTCAATGAGGTGGGGGATCATAATGCGGTTGACGATAAAACCGGGAGAATCCTTCTTAACCTCCACCGTTATCTTACCCATTTTTTGGGCCACCTCCGTGGTAATCGCCACGGTCTCGTCGCTCGTGGAGTAACCGCGAATCACCTCCACCAGCCTCATGAGGGGCACAGGATTGAAAAAGTGCATCCCGCACACCTTGTCAGGGCGCTTGGTGGCGGCGGCGATTTCGGTGAGGGACATGGATGAGGTATTGGAGGCAAGCACCACCTCGGGCCGGCAAATCTCATCCAGTTCCTTGAAGACCTCCTTTTTCAGGTCAATGTCCTCAATAACGGCCTCAACCACAAAATCCACATCCTTGAGGTCGGCCATATCTATGGTCCCCTTGATCCTGCCCAAAATGGCATCTTTGTCCTTGGCCTCCATTTTTCCCTTTTCAACACCCTTGGACAGGAACTTGTCCACCGCCTTGAGGCCCCGCTCTACAAACCCGTCGTTAATATCTCTCATCACCACATCACACCCTATTTGAGCCGAGACCTGGGCAATGCCGTTTCCCATTGTTCCCGCCCCGACAACTCCGATTTTTTTGATCTCCATACGAACCCTCCTTGATCAGCTTAATGAGCTTTTCAATTTATCCGATTAATATTATACAGATTCTACGCCCTTAATCTCCGGTATATTCTGCTTCAAAATCCTTTCAATGCCCATTTTCAAGGTCATCTGGGACATGGGACACCCCTGGCACGCCCCCATGAGCCTCACCTGGACCACGCCATCGTCATCTACGTTTACCAGTTGTACGTCTCCCCCGTCCGCCTGCAACGAGGGCCTCACCTTGTTGAGGGCACTTTCCACTCTTTCTTTTAAGGTCATGCTCGCCTCCCCGTATTGTTCACCCTGGATCTCTTAAACCCCTCTACCGCGGGGGAGCAAAACCCCGGCTCAAAGGGGCCGCAAAATTTCTGAATAACATATATGCGTGCGGAATGCTACCCAAAAATATGTTTCACCCGTCCATCCAGGTAGGATGCAAGGCCTGTAGAATGGGAAGGACTCCAGCCCAGGCCCTTCTCCCAGACCTCGTCCGATTCCATGCACAGGTACAAACCCAGGTCCCGGTTCCATTGTTCAAGATGTTCCCGCATAAAGGCATACAACTCAATTCTTATGGGCTTAAAATAGCGCATCTTGCCGTCCAGGCCAGGGACAAACTCCCCGTCGAGAATGCATGTTTTGGGGTGTCGACGACGAATCAGGGGTTTGAGTTCTGGCATAAACCTGAAGCTCCCCAAGCTGACCCAAATAACCCCTCTCGGCTCTATATAGCGGTTCATCATGTCAAGGGTCCTGAGATAGTCATCCCGCCACCCGGGGTGAGGGATCAAGGGATCAAAGTGAAATCCCAATACAAACCCCTCTGATTGGCAGCGGCGGGCGGCTTCGAGCCTTTTCCTGAGCCCCGGCGCCCCTTTCTCCTCTCTTGCGCTGATCCATGGGCTGTTGAGGGACCAGGATACAATGATGCGGTCCCTGTATGAACAAGAAAGGAGCCTTTCTATGTGGTCTGTCTTGGTCTTGAGCTCCAGCACGGCGTTCCTCTTTTCTGAAAACAGGGGAAGGAGGAGATCGCTCCAACCAGTGAGCGGCTCCAGGGCCAGGCTGTCGGTAAACTCTCCCGTACCCACCCTGAAAACCTTTTCAGGGGATCTGTCTATCCTGCGGGATACCGACTCGACCCCCTCTTCCAGATTTGCAAAGACCCTCATGGATGAGGAGGCGAAATAGGACTGGAGGATGCAGTAGGTACAGTCAAGGGGGCAACCGGTTCCCACATTCAGGATTTGGTATCCACAGCAGATGTAGGCCTTTGTGCCGGGACAGGGCTTGAGAAATTCGCCTTTGTAAGACTGGAGGCACAGGGTCTCTTTGCCCGGGGCGTCACTGGGCTCGCCTTCCGGGGAAAGCGGCCCCTGCACTTTTTTGACCGGCACCGAAGAGAGTCGATTCAAGGTCCTTTGAGTGAAGGGAAAGGGCAAGGCCTTTTCCTCGATAATGACCTGTCGAACACTCGGCTTTTTCATGACCGGCCCTGCTGCCCCGGTTCGGCCAGGGTCCCCAGTTCACTCATGCGCGCCAGGCGCTCCACCTTTTCTCTTAAATCCCTCCCCTGCCTAAAAAGGATTTCCAGCCGGTAATCAGGCCCTTCAAAATAAGGAGGGGCCTTGATGCTTACCCCTTGAGGAAGGGGCAAACGGGCCACCTTTTTTCCAAAGGCCTTTTCCGCGGCAACCAGGGTGGGTAAACGCCTGGAACGCAGTTCGCGCAAAAGGGCCCTGGCCTTTTGGGGACGGTTTGAGGCCGGGTCTGAAAAGAGCCCTTGAATGGAATCACTGCCCAGGAGTTGCTCAAAGGATTCACCGTGTTTTTGTGACAAATCATTCAAATAGTCAATTAATTGATTTGTTTGATTAATGTTTAACTTTAACTCAGATATGAGGGAAAAGACTGTCATTCTGTCCGTCCTGGTCAAGGGCAGGATTTGTTTCAGGCCTTTCAAGGAAAGCCGGCCCCAGGCAACCGCCTCCTTGATCTCCGGCTCCAGGCCTTGATCCAGGGTACAGAAGAGATGCAATGTGGGCCTGTGGGAGGGAAGACCTAAAAGCGGCATGTACTCACGGAGCACTTCATCTTCGGGGACCCAGCGGAGGAGGCGGGTCAGACACATCCCCTTTTCCACGTCATTCAGGACGCGGGTGCCCAGATTGTCGTAAAAACTCAAGAGGAGGCACTCCAGATTCGTGAAGGTCCTTCCCGGCAAGACGCGGCAGGCCATCTCCCGCCGTCCCAGGGCCTTCAGGGCCAGAAACCTTCGGAACCCCGCCACAACGATCAACTGCCCTGGTTCACATTCTCTTACCAGAGGTGGGTTTACCATGCCGATCGTCCTTATGGACTCCCGCAAGGGGTCGAGGTTGAAGCCGAAGCTCATGGCATAGGGCCCCGGGCCTTGGCTGACGGCACTTATAGGCGCCTCTTCTAAAGGAAGCCTTTCAACACCTTGAACCATGTTCCCTACCCCCCTGCGTGGTTGGTATCCATCTAAATCCCGGGCACACATGCGTTTCCAATCCTACCACCCCGGGATCAAGCCTGTAAATGGGCAGCCTGGTTCCATGATACCCCTCCTGCCTTGGAAAAGGTTTGCCATTTCTTATTCCTTTGGGTAAAGGTTTATGAAAAACCAAGGACCTTTGCACATGAAAAGAATGGTTATATGCCTCTTCCTGGGGTTTCTCCTGAGCGTCCTTTCGCCCGGTTCAGGCCTGGCCCAGGCCCTCCGAATCGGCGTCCTTATACCCCTGAGCGGCAAGCTCGCCGGGTTCGGGGAAGTATCGCAGAAATCCTTTTTAATGGCCCTTGAAAAAATCAATGGCAGCGGTGGCATTGGAGGCAGGCCCCTGGATCTCATTATAGAGGACTCCGCGAGCCAGGCGTCTGTGGGCCGCAAGGCCATGGAAAAATTGATCACAAGAGACAAGGTGGTGGCCGTGGCAGGCGGTTTTTCCAGCTCCGTGACTTTTGAAGCGGCCTCTTTGGCCCAGCAACACAGGGTCCCCTTTCTGGTGACCACCGCCTCTGCGGACAAGATCACGGAAATGGGCCGGGAGTACATCTTCAGGTTGACCACTCCGGTCAGTGAATATGAAAGGCCCCTGATCTCCTTTTTGGAGCGCGTCGCCAAACCCGAAAATGTGGGTGTCATCTATGAGAGGGGACCTTTCGGAGCATTCGGCCTCAAGAGGCTCTATAAGGTGCGAAAAAAGACCGGTATCCGGCTGGTGAGAAAGGACGCCTTTGAGCCCGGCACCTTGGATTTCAGGCCTCTCCTGGAAGATGTAAAGGCCAGGAACCCGGAGCTCATATACATTATCTCCCGTATGGAAGAAGGGGCCCTGCTTCTCACCCAGGCCGCGGAACTGGGACTCAAGCCCAAGCTATTTTTGGGAGGGACGGCCGCTTTTACCAGGCTCGAAATGCTGGACAGGGCACAGTTAGCGCTGGAACATGTCTTTTGTCTGTCCCTGTGGCTGCCTTCAGCCCCCTATCCCGGGGCCAGACATTATGCGGTAAAATATGCCGCCCGCTACGATACCTATCCGGACTACCATGGGGCCCAGGCCTATGCGGCCATGGAGGTGCTCGCCGATGCCTTGAAGCGGGCCGCAATTCCTTCCCCTCAGGGCGTAAGGGAGACGCTGGCCCAAACAGATATGGATACGGTGTTCGGACCTGTCAGGTTCTCGGCCTATGAAGATAAGACCCGCCAGAACCCCCACCCGGCCCTGTTGGGTCAATGGATTGAAGGCGACCTGGAGACGGTCTGGCCCAGGGCCCTTGCCTCTTGCCCCTTTGTGTTTCCCCTGCCCGATTAGAGCCTTCTTCAACCCCCCCTACCCTGTGTTTTTTTGCACTGACAATCATGGGACCCTATGCTATCGATCTTCATCGTTGTCAAGGTCCCAGAATGACTTTTTGAAGGGGATCACTGATTTCTGCCTTCACATCTAAAAAGGAATTTAATATTTGACTATTAATAGTCTTTACCCTATATTTCAAAAGCCGCTCTCAGGCTTTAGGTCCATTGCCGCTGACCTTTAAAGACAGCTCCCTCCTGTTGTGTGGTTTTAGAGCCGCTGTTTACAGTTCCGGGACAAAAGGTCGGAGAGCGCTTCCAGCTGCGCTCTTGGAATTGACGCGTGAAGGCTCCTGTGTTGTGGGCTGCAAACCTCAAGCGTTCCAGAAGAATCCATGAGACAGAGCTTCCATTTCATTGATACCCCTGTAAGCAAAGAGATTATTTCTTCCAAAAAGAAGCCCATAAATAATTTGGCTCCTACCGAAACGATAGAATCACGAGTTACAGGGTTTTCGACCGAAAGCAAGGCTTCAAGGCCCCCTTAAGGGCTTGCGTAAAGCGGCTGGACAGGGTCCTGCGTCCCGGCAACCCTTTCCAGCCTGACGGGAAAAAGGCGAACAAATAACCAAACAGGTATGTCGCACGGTTTCCCTTCTCACCACGCATTTCTGTGAAATCGAGGCAACAGCCGAGCACGCATTGAAAGGAGGTCTTTATGAAAAACAGAATTTTCATGCTAACGGTAAGTTTTGCAGCCATTTTGGCTCTGATAGGCCCAGCACAGGTTTTCGCAGCATCAAAAATCGTGATCGGCCATCCGGCTTGTCTGTCCGGGAAATACGCCAAGGCGGGTGAGCAGGCCATCGGGGGAATAAAGGCCTGTATTGATTGGGTCAACAATGTCCATGGCGGTGTTCTCCTGGGAGGGAAAAGGATTCCTTTGGAATACAAATATTACGATTGCGAGTCAAAAAAGGAGTCTGTAACGAGCCTTATCGAGCGGTTAATCACTGTAGACAAGGTGAATGTTGTTTTCTCCGCATACAGTTCAGGCCTCACTCTTGCCGGAGCCCCCGTGGCTGAAAGATACGGCATGCTCTATATGGATCACGGCGGTGCGAGTGATCGAATTTTTCAGCAGGGATTTCAGTATATCGTCCAAACAATCGGACCGGGAAGCAAGTATCATGAGGGCACCCTTAACATGTTGGACCATTTTGACCCTGAAGCCAAAAATATTGCATTGGCCTATGAAGACTCGGAGTTCGCACGAATGACCATGGGAGGTGCGGAAAAATATGCCAAAAAACTGGGCAAAAACATCGTTTTTAAGAGGACCTACCCCAAAGGTGTCACCGATTTGACCCCCCTGCTCTCGGACATGAAAGCAAAAAAACCCGATATAGTGCTCGGCGGCGGCCATTACGAGGACGGCCAGCTTTTTGCCAGGCAGATGTCGGACCTGGATATCAATGTCAAGGGGCTGTCGCTCGTGGCGTCTGCAACCTTGCCCGCCTACTATAGTGCCCTGGGCGGTCGCATAGGAGAAGGCGTGATGGGCCCTTCTCACTGGGAATACGGTGTGACCTACTCTCCTCAGGGAGCGATAAAGGTGGGCTTGGAGTGGATCGGCCCGGGTCAAGATGAATTTGTGGCTCTTTTCCAAAAGGGCCTGGGCAAAGATATGATACCGGATTATCATGCCGCAGAGGCCGGCGCGCAGGTTTTGGCCTATACAAAGGCTGTGGAGAAAATTAACTCCATCGACCAGGACAAAGTGCGGGCCGCCCTCGGGAAGCTGAAATTCATGTCCTTCTATGGGGGATGGGAAATTGACGACACAGGTCTCCAGATTGGCCACGCCATGGTGGATGTACAATGGCAGGAAGGCAAAAGGGTTATTGTATGGCCTCTGGAGGCGGCGACAGGCAAGCTTATCTACCCGAAGCCCAAATTTTAAAAAGAAAACGGACCCACTTCGCCTATCGGTTGTCCACTGACGAGGATCAAGGATCCACTAAAGTCTCCTCCCCTTGGAAGAGGTCTTTGTCAAGGGGAGGAGACTTTATATCCCAACCTTTTTCGATCGCAAATGGGAAAAGCATGACCTTTACACTATTGGGAAATTTGACTCACGGGCTGCTCCTTGGAGGCGTCTACGGCCTGGCTACAATGGGATTGAGCCTCATATTCGGGGTAATCAATGTGGTTAATGTGGGCCACGGCCAGTTTATCATGGTTGGAGCATTTATCACGCTCACGATGTTTACGCTCCTGGGGCTATCTCCGGTAGTGGCGATCCCGGTGGCCCTGATTATAGGCATGGCATTGGGATTTTTTTTCTTTTACACCGTAATACGTCGATTAATCAGAGCCCCGGAACTTACCTCCCTCCTTGCCACCTTTGCGATGGGCATCCTCCTGGAGGAGGTTGCTAAGCTTATTTTTGGCGCCGATTTCAGAGGATACAATTGGGCTGTCGGTAAAATAACTCTTCCTATAACCACCATACCTTTGAGCAAAGTTTATGCATTCCTGGGCAGCATAGCTATCGCCTTGTTTCTATATTTTTGGTTCAGCCGGACAAGGATAGGGACTGCCATAAGAGCCGTTATTGAAGATAACGAAGGCGCCAGGGTGTGCGGGGTTAACGTCGGTTGGATCTACGCCCTGAGTTTTGCCATCGGCATCGGCCTCACTGTAATGAGCGGTGTGTTGCTGACCATGTTTATCCCGGTCGGGATCAATCCTTACATGGGAGGTGTTTATACACTAAAGGCTTTTGTTATCGCCGTGCTGGGTGGGCTTACCTCTCCGTATGGCGCCTTTTTCGCCGGCTTGATATTCGGGCTGATAGAGAACGGGGCTTACACCTTATTTGCGCTGATACCGGGAGTGGCGCCCTTTCCTTTGACCGTATCTTTGGCCTTTTGGATGCTGTTTTTTCTTCTTCTGGTAAAACCTACCGGACTCTTGGGGAAGTAAGTGAAGAAAATATCCAAGTATTATCCGCTTATCCCTGTGTTTGCCGCATACCTGGTCATGTTCTTGATCGGTTTCTTTATACCCGGCATGTGGCAGATGGCCGCACTGCTTGCCTTTTATTGTGCACTGGGCCAGTCCTGGAATATATTTATGGGGATGACAGGTTACGTGGATTTCGGCTATGTAACCTTCATAGCCTTGGGCACCTACGGGATGTCACTGGGAATAACATACTTCTCCCAGTATGAATGGCTTGGCATCGGTATCATCGTTATAGGCGTTGTTCTTGCCCTGGTCCTTGCATCATTATCCGCGCTTCTTGAAGCGTTCATCGCCTTACGGCTCAGGGGGGCCTATTTTGCCATTGCATGTATAGGAATCAATGAGGGGCTCCGGTATTTCATAGAAGGAGCAAAGATTTGGGGCGGCTCTGAAGGACTTATATACTTCGGGGCGCTCGTACAGGCATTTGGAAGGGATACCGTTAATCAGCTGACTACATTTTGGTCCGATTTCTCGGTTTTTGTTATAGCGGCCTTGGCCGCATTTCTAAACATGCACTATATGAGAAGCAAAATCGGCTATGCGCTGACCGCCGTGAGGGAAGATGAGGATGCAGCAAAGGTGATGGGCATCAATGCAAACAAATACAAAACAATTGCTTTTTTGACCAGCGGCTGGCTCGGAGCAAGCGTTGGGGCGATGGCCTGGGGGCTGAAACTCGGCCATGTGTACCCGGGCGATGTATTTGTAATACACTACACGGTGGAGTGTATAGTCGTGGTTCTGCTTGGCGGGGCAGGCACCCTTCTTGGTCCGGTGGTAGGAGGACTAATCTATGCCCTTTCCAAATACTGGCTTGCCGTCGTCATGCCGGGATTTCAACTCCTTATATTCGCACCCATTATTCTTGTCATCATTGTGATGGCGCCTGAGGGTGTTGTTGGACTGCTGAAGAGGAAGTTAAAAGGCACAAAGTTGGAAATGTTTATCGAATAGGTGATATTTATGTCCCTATTAAGGCTTGAGAATGTAACAAAACGATTCGGCGGCTTGGTTGCTGTAAACGGGGTGAGCCTGGAAATCGACGCGGGGCAATTCGTGGGAATTGTAGGCCCGAACGGCAGCGGAAAAACCACGCTTTTCAATGTGATCAGCGGGGTCTACTTTCCCGAACAAGGCCGGGTCATTTTTGAAGAAAACGATATCACCCGCCTTCCTTCATACAAGCGCGCCCCTCTGGGAATGGGACGAACGTTTCAGATCCCAAGACCTTTCAGTTCAGCCTCTGTTCGAGAAAATGTGGCCGTGGGGGCCATGTTCGGCACTTTGAGCGGCAAATTGAGCGTTGATGACTCCCTGGAGTTGGCGGATGCGATCATTGCCCGAGTCGGTCTTAAGGGATACAGGGACAAGCAGGCGGGCACGCTTACGCCTGTGGAAAAGAAAATGATGGAAATCGCCAGGGCCCTGGCCATGAAGCCGAAGCTTCTTCTCATGGACGAAGCCATGGCAGGCATGCACCCCACAGACATCGACCAGATGGTGGCTTTCATAAAGATGGTGGCTGTGGAAGACAAGATTGCCGTTGTCGCCATGGTGGAACACATCATGCGGGCTGTGGTCGGAATGGCGGAAAAGGTCATCGTTTTGCACCAGGGAGCCAAACTGGTTGATGCGCCCACCAAGGAAGCCCTCGGGGACCCGAGGGTCGTGGAGGTCTACCTAGGGCGCCCTTTAAAGGAGTAAAGATGCTGAGCGTCCAAGAACTGGAATCCGGGTATGGCCCTATGCAAGTATTGTGGAAACCGAGCCTTCAAGTGGCAAAAGGGAGCATCACCGCTCTTCTCGGCCCCAACGGCGTGGGTAAAAGCACATTTCTCTCTACAGTCTTCGGCTCCGTGGAAGCCTGGGGCGGCACGATCCTTTACGGGGATTCTGACATCACTTATTTACCCACCCACAAAAAAGTGACCATGGGAATTGTTCTCGCGCCCGAAGGGAAACATCTTTTCCCGAACATGCGGGTCTCCGAAAACCTCCAAATGGGAGCCTATGTGAAAAAGGCTCTGGCCCACAGGGGTGAATCCCTTCAGCTTGTTTACAACCTCTTTCCTCGCCTAAAAGAGCGAAGCATGCAGTTTGCCGGTTCTTTGAGCGGAGGTGAACAGCAAATGCTGACCATAGCACGGGCTCTCATGGCCAAGCCCGACCTCATCATGCTGGATGAACCCAGCCAAGGCCTCGCCCCCTTGCTGGTCAGTGAGGTGTTCAGGACCATTTTGAAAATGAAGGCTGAAATCGGTTTGACCATCCTGCTCGTCGAGCAAAATGCGGATGCCTCACTGGGCGCATCGGATTATGTGTATATCATGCACGAGGGCACCATCAAAGCAGAAGGCATGCCGGAGGAAATTAAAGGATCATCAGAAATACGAGAGGCTTACCTCGGAATCTGAAAACCCAGAGCGGACCCGTTTTTCTACCAAACCCTAGGGCTTGATAAGGTCAGGGACCACCATCCAGGCTATTTTCCAGGTTTTCGCTTCCCCTTCCGGTGAAAGGCAGACCACGCCTCCCTGCTGAAACCCGACCAGGGACCTGGATTCGTTTTCCATGGTCAGAAGAGAGGTAAGCCGGTCCAAGTGGGGCAAGTGGCCCACGATCATGGTGTCTGTGGTATCCTTTTTGATCTCCTCCGCGACCATCCTCACATCATCCATGGGGGCGAGTCCATCCTTTTCAAGGGGGTCCTGAAGGGGATGGAGTACCGAGGCCAGGATCTGGGCCGTCTCTCTGGCCCGGGTTTTGCCGCTGTGAAGGATCTTTTCAGGTTTGATGTTCCCCTTGGCGAGAAAGACGGCCACCTCTTCCACATCTCTTTTCCCCTGATCGGAAAGGGGCCTGTCCGGATTCTCCTCTTTGGGGACCGGCTTGCCGTGCTGTACCAGGTAAATGCTCACAGGGCACCTCCTTTTTTGGGTGGGTATTAAAAATATTAATATAAGAATATCAAACCGGCCCTTTAAGGGTCAAACGCATTGTCACTTTTCATGGCGCAGAAAATGTTTGACAAACCCCTCAAGCCCCTTTATATATCTGCGCCCAACACTTGAGCAAGGAAGTGAAGCCATGCAATACCTCTTTTCACCCTATACCATCAAAGGCTGCCACCTTCCCAATAGAATTGTGATGCCTGCCCTGGCATCCTTCCTCATTGAGGATGACGGCGCGATAACAGAGCGTACTATCGAGCATTACCGGAGGAGGGCCGGTGGAGGGGTTGCCATGGTCATCATGGAGGCCTGCTCGGTATCTCCTGAAGGGGATGTTTCATTTCACCAAGCCCGGATATACGATGATTCCTTTACTGAGGGGCTTTATCAAATCGCAAGGGCCATCAGATCCGAAGGGGCCGTTCCCGCCATTCAAATCCACCATGGTGGCAGACAGACCTCCTATAAAGTCATTCATCAAAGGCCTTTGGCCCCCTCCCCTCTTCGGTGCCCTACCATCAGCGGAGACGTGGAACCTCTGACAAAGGACGGCATTCAGGAACTGGTAAATAAATTTGGAGATGCCGCGGACCGGGCCTCTCAGGCGGGCTTTGAACTGATCGAAATTCACGGGGCCCACGGGTATCTCATCAATCAGTTCCTTTCCCGGTTCTCAAATATCCGGGAAGACGAATACGGGGGCGATGTAGAAGGAAGAACCCGGTTTGCCCGAGAGGTGGTGGAGGAAGTGAGAAAGCGCTTAGGCGATGGCTTTCCCTTGTCCTTCAAGATCAGCGCCCAGGAATTTGTGCCCAAGGGCCTTACCGTGGAAGAGAGCATAGCGATCCTGAAGATCCTGGCGGGAGCTGGCGTCGATATTGTCCAGGTATCCGCGGGCAACGATGCCACCCCGGAATGGATCTGCCAGCCCATGTTCATGGAGCGGGCCTGCCTGGTTGACTCGGCGGCCCGGGTCAAGGAGGCCTTGAATATCCCGGTCATGGCCGTGGGGAGAATCAACGATCCTTTCATGGCGGACAGGGTTATCCAGGAGGGCAAGGCCGATCTGGTGTGCGTGGGTCGAGGACTCCTGGCGGACCCCGAAATGCCCAGGAAGGCCAAAGAAGGCAGGATAGACGAGATAAGGACGTGCATTGCCTGTAACACCTGCATGGAATCCATCTGGCGGAAAGGAAGGGTTGAATGTCTTGTCAATCCTATGCTGGGCCGGGAGAAAGAGATGGCCTTCCATCCGGCAGAGACCCCCAAAAAGGTCATGGTCATCGGAGGGGGACCGGGCGGTATGAATGTGGCGTGGGTTGCCGCAAAGAGGGGCCATGCTGTCCGTCTCTTTGAAAAAGAATCCGTTTTGGGGGGGCAACTCCTTTTTGGAAGTGTGACTGGGTTTAAAAAGGAGGTCCTCAACCTGATTCGGTTTCAAAAGAAACAGCTCGAGAAATACGGGGTGACAAGCCACCTGGGCCAGGAAGTAACGGTGGACACCGTCAAGAAATACGATCCGGATGTGATTATTCTGGCCACAGGCTCCTTACCCTCCTTTCCACCGGTGGAAGGCCTCCATCTTGACCACGTGGTCACTTTTGCTGAGGTGCTGAACGACAAAGAGCCGCCTCCGGAAAACACGGTGGTGGTTGGAGGCGGCCCTACCGGGTGCGAGGTCGCCCTTCATCTGGCGGAGCAGGGTTGTGCAGTGACCCTTGTTGAGTTGCTCCCAAAACTGGCCAATAAGCTTGAATCCATGACCAGAAAGATCTTGCTCAAGAAGCTGAAACAGGCCGGCGTAGAGGCCCTGACCGAGACGAAACTCTCAAGGGTCGAAGAAAAGGGTGCACTTGTTATCGATAAGGAGGGGGAGGAACGCTTCCTGGAGGCGAAGAGAATCGTGATTGTCACCGGGAACGAACCTGACAACAGACTCCATGATCAACTGAAACCCCTGGGATATGAGATCCATCGAATCGGCGACTGCCTGGAGCCAAGGAGTGCCAAGGCGGCCATTTATGAGGGGGCTGTGTTGGGGCGCTCTATCTAGTTTCCATCCATAAATGGCTCTTTTTCACAAACTCGGCGTCAACCTGCGGGATCACTTGTACGGTGTACTATAGTACACCTCCGCGTAATCCCTTGATTTCCTTGACTTTGCAAAAAATATCTCATTTCTGGATTGGAAACGCACTTGTGCCCAGAATTGATTT
>Ga0180432_10001223_pt1 | contig 41011 bp, 45 predicted proteins | sample SS_ome_10_FD_132414 | JGI IMG/M metagenome (GOLD analysis project Ga0180432, IMG submission 132414) | Hypersaline lake sediment archaeal communities from the Salton Sea, California, USA - SS_1_MS_2 metaG | ecosystem: Environmental > Aquatic > Non-marine Saline and Alkaline > Hypersaline >... | reverse complement strand
TTTTTTTTTATTTAAAAATATTATTTATTACTATTATTATTTGTAAATATTAAAACAAAAACGAAAAAACCACTCAATTATGAGTGGTTTGCTTTAATATAAATTTTACAACTACAGAATTCACCTGACACCCACCTCTAAAAGTATGAATACTTAAGCAGCTGTACCTCCTTTTGTCTTAGATGGTTTTACTGCATGAAATGCCTTCTCAGGAGTCATGCCGTTCATATTCAAACCCTGGTGAGAACGCTTTGTATTATAGAGCACCAGATACTAATCAAGATCCTTCTGCATCTCATCAACTGACTCATACATTTTTTCACGACCCTTGATACTGAAACGCTCATCCAGCAGGGTCCGGTGTAACCGTTCAACAAAGCCATTGCTCCGGGGTCTCCGTACACGGGTCCTCTTGTGCTCAATTTCATCTAATTTTAAAACAGTTCAAAGGGATGACCAGTCTTGCAGCCGGGAAGCTTATCAACCAGACCTTCGAAACCAAAGGTCTGATAATTCCTGCGTATCTCGTAGAATTGCTGTCGTGAATAACCCATTGCCTTACAGGCTTTGCTCACATTTCCCATTTCTTCTGCTAATTCTTATAAACTTAGTTTCCTTCTTGCTACCTTTTTTTGTACATTGTTAATGGTGGCCATTTTGTTCTCCTTGATATTTATTGTGTGCAAACAAAAAATATCTTTTAGAGGCAGAGTGGTCACCTTTTTTATTGACCAACTGTCAGGTGAATACTATTGTACTACACATAACACAGAAAGCCGAATTGGACCGCCGGCGGTCCAATTCAGCAACCGGTTGCAAAATTCAACATCAGCTTATAAATCAAGGACATTATCCGGTTTTACTTAACTCGAAGAAGGACATCGGCGGGTATGCTAAGGCGTTCATGTAAAGCTCGTATCATCCGAATCGAAAGGTTTCTTTTTCCTGAGAGCACCTCGGAGACCTTCGATCTGCTCCCGATTACATTGACGAGATCGCCCTGAGACAGACCCATCTGCTCCATCCTGAATTTGATCGCTTCGACGGGGTCCGGATCACTTATTGGAAAATATTCATCCTCATATTTCTCGACGAGTATGGAAAGCACCTCAAGCTCATCCATCTCCTTTGAGTTTTTCTTAGCGTCCATCAGCGCACCAATCCTTTTCAGGGCAGCATCATAATCTCTTTTATTTTTAACTGGACGAATTTTCACGGTCATACCTCCTCGGCGTTTATCTCATCGTACTCTTTATGCGTTCCTATAAAACGAACATATACGACTTGAGCAGGATAGTTGATTTTAACGACCAGACGATATTTATTGCCACATATATTAAACACGATGCGGTTCGACTTGATTATGCTGGCATTACGGTAATGACGCTTGACATCGGCAGGATTTCGCCACCTGGCATTTTTTGCTTCCCTATACCAGGCCTCAAGCTGCACTTTCGCATCACGATACTCGGGATTCTTTCCCCAGAATTCAACAAGCGTCCGCTTTGCAATCACCCTCATTTCATGAACTATACTATAAAAACATTGTCCTGTCAATAAAATATTCCCAAATTGGGAAATCCCTATTTTGCAATATTCAGAGAATCAAATAGTCACTCGGGAGCACTCATTGTCAATGTGAACGAATCAATACAAAGAAAAAGAAAATTAATATTAAATTATTTGGAAAATGAAAGTTATCGGAAAAAAAATATTTGAAGTTACTATTGTTGCTCCGGATTCTCAAGATGAGGATCAAGAAATAAAAAGGATCATCACGGAAGTTAAAGAAGAGAAATTTGATGAGAATGACTGGAAAGCAGTAGATAATTCAAAAAAATAAATTTCATTTGTATGGTAACGGCATTCACCTCACAGCAATCAAACTATTTGACAGTTCTTTTTACAGATTGTGAATTGAATTCCCAATTTGTAAGGCACTTTTTCTTATATGATAATAGTACTGCTCCATATCGTTCTATACCATCCCCAAAATAGCTGGACAGTTTGCAATTTGCCTGTTACAGTGAATCTCACGAGCAACGTGCAACGATATTCGAAATAAGATGTCCCCCGGTCCAAGCGGCGGGAAAAAAATCTGGAGATTCCCAAAATAGGGATCGTCATGAATAAAATGTACAGACAGTTATTGCGCTTATTCGGCAAATCGCCCTTTTTCAACTCCGCGGAAGAGCAGCAGATAATTGCCTCGATAACGAATGCTGAAAGGGGCAATCGCGGAGAGGTTCGCGTTCATATCGAGTCAAAATGCCCGCAGGATGACTGCCTCGAGCGCGCCGGCGAGCTCTTTACTCGCCTCGGCATGAGCGGTACCGGGGAGGGAACCGCGGTTCTTCTCTACATTGCCGTGAACGACAGAAGAGCGGCCGTCTTTGCCGGGCCCGGCATCTATGGCGCGGGTGAGCCCGGATTCTGGCAGGAGGTCATTGACCGCGTGGTGCGGGGATATAAAGAGGGCAGACCGGTGGAGGGGATAGAATCAGCACTGAATATAATCGGCGATCTCCTAAGAGCGCATGCTCCCGACGAAGATATCGCCGGCAATGAGCTCCCCGATGAGGTGAGCACATCATGAATACGTATCATGCATATCATCATCCTACACTCCTCCGGATAATTACAATCACCGCTTTTCTTGCCTTAATGCCCTTCTCCGGTGCGCTCTCTGCTCACTACCCGGAGATTAAAAAACCGGTGAACGATTATGCGGGCGTAATCTCTCATCACCATGAAAAGCGCATCAGCGATCTCATCGTCGCTCACCGGGAGAAAACCGGCGTGCAGATAGCTGTCCTTACCGTGCCCTCGACAGGCACGATGCGCATCGAGGATTATTCCCTGGACATCGCACAGAAATGGGGCGGCGGAAGCCGCGATCGCGACGACGGTCTCCTCTTTATCATTGCCGTGAATGATCGCCGCATGCGCCTCGAGGTGGGCGACGGTCTCAGGGGATATATCCCCGACAACAAGGCGCAGCAGATACTCGATCAGATAAAGAGTGACTTTCGAAAAGGTGCCTACGGCATGGGGATACTGAAGGTAACGCAGAGCATCATCGGGGAAACGGCGGTACTTCGCGCGGGGGAACCGATACCGCTTTTCCGCAGAATCATGGGCGCATTCTATCATACTATCTCCTTTTATTTTGTATACTTTCTCCTCGGGATAATGCTCGGCGGGAATTTCACCTGGTACCGGGAAAACTATAAAGGCAAGAAGAAGATAATAGTCACATTGGCCGGCGTTGTTCTAATATGGATCGCGCTCACCCTTCTCATCTTCCTCTATTTCCGTCGAGTGTGGTTCTGGGAGCCGATTGTCTATCTCGGCGGCGTTATCGGAGGCTCCGGTGTCGTTGCATCGTATAAAACAGATACGCTTATGCGCAGAACGGCTAATGTGATAATGATAGTGACCACTGTCATTAACCTTGCGTCGGCAGTGTACGTCCTGGATCTGCTCGGACCGCATACGGTCACCCGATCCGATGCTGAGATCGGCCTGGCCGTCTTTTTCCCGATGATATGCCTCTTCCAGCTCTTTTTCTGGCCGATTATGCTCTCTCCAACAGGCGCTCATTCGAGCTATTCATCGGGGAGCTCCTCCTCTTCTTACTCATCATTCTCCAGCAGCTCATCCGGCAGCTCCTCCTGGTCGGGCGGCGGAGGCTCTTTCAGCGGCGGCGGCGCGACTTCGTCGTGGTGAGTGCTTACTACAATCTGTCTATCCGTAAAGCGGTTTCGGTTCATGTTCAATTGCAAAGGTGCTGAAGGCCGGTGCCCTGCTTACGAGAATTCTCAACGGTTTCTCCTCGCCGGGAAGGAGAACAGTACGGATTGCGTATCCCCTTGCAACGGCAACCTTGCGTCCCGATTCCGAAATGAGATACCGGATACGGCGGGAATATTACGCTTTTTGCAATCGGTGGAGTAAAATAATAGCAGTGGGATGATAATACCCGGAACAGATAGCTTCAATGAGTACGTGCGTCGGTTCTTGAAAATTTCGAATAGAAACTGTTCAATATCTCATTGACATAACCAAAAAATTGTATTATCATGGGTGAATATGATATTTAAACTATTTAAGGCTCAATGGAAATACGGTGAAAACTAAAATCCCATTTATACTTATCACCCTCCTGCTGCTTTCCTGCAACCGGTCCGAGCTCTACGATAAAGCGAGTAGATCCGAAAATTTCGAAGCCGGTTACCGGAAAGCGATAACCGTACAGAACGACTATGTCGATGCCGATCTCTATGAATTTCCGCTCCTTGTTGTGATACAGAATGATCCCGATATCGGCGAGCGCGCGGAGAGCGACGGTTCGGATGTATATTTCACCGATTCCGACGGCTCTCCCCTCAAACATGAGATCGAATTCTTCGAAGTCACGGGAGACCAGGCAAACGCAATACTATGGGTGCGGGTCCCCACTATATACAGCTCAACCGGTACCGAGATATATATCTATTACGGCGGCTCACCCAATTCCAATAATAATCCGAAGGATGTCTGGGACATCAATTTCATGGGCGTATGGCATCTCAATGAGGATGGGGATGCCACAACAGACGAGTACAAGGACAGTACGGCAAAAAACAATCACGGAACGGGCGGCGCAGGCACCCTTGCCCTTACGCCGATTGCAGTATACGGGAAGATCAGCAAGGGGCAGGAGTTTGATGCTACGGATGATTACATCGACTGCGGCAATGACGCAAGCGTAAACATGAACTCAGCGATGACCCTGGAAGCATGGATATATCCTTACTCAATAGCAGCAGGCAGGATTATATCGAAATGGGGTGCAACAGCCGGATATGAAATCGATATATCATCCAATAATGCACGATTTTCGCTCAATCAAACCATCATAGCTCAATCCGGCCTCGTTGCCAGCACATGGCAGCATGTTGCCGCAACCTGGGACGGCGCTAATTTCAAGCTCTTTATCAACGGAACGGAAGTGGACAACGGCACCTATGCGGGGCCGATAACCGATTCCACCAATCATCTTTTCATCGGCAGGATGGCGAACCTGGCCCCCTCGGTCATGGACGGCATTATCGACGAGGTAAGAATATCAAACGTTCGGCGGCCCGATGCGTGGATCAAGTTCGAATATCATAATGTCATCGAGCCGGATAATGAGCTCATTTGGGGTACCGAAGAGAATCCGTAATCCGCTGGAAATCACGAGAGCATTCACCCGGTTATACTGTTACTGCTATCAGCCGCACCTATCGGGCGCTTCCCTCTGTCTATATTCCGTTTGACTTCAGCCACCGCTCCCTCTAAACTATAAGAAGCAGGGTTCATAACCGGTTCCCTTCTCAATGAACCGGCAGGAAGTTCCTCATTGCAAAACTGTACAATACTCTGAAGTAATGCGAGGATACAATGAAATCCTTGAAGCCAAAGGTTGCAATAATCGGTGCCGGCGTTGTGGGGAGTACCTTTGCCTTTGCCTCAATGATACAGGGCATCGCAAGAGAGATCGTTCTCATCGACAAGAACGATAAGAAAGCTTCCGGTGAATGTATGGACCTCAACCACGGGATGAGCTTCACGAGCCCGACAAAAATCTACCCTGCCGATTATGAGGGCTGCGCTGACTCGGATATCGTCGTCATAACAGCCGGAGCAAAGCAGAAATCAGGCCAGACGAGAATAGACCTATTGCAGACCAACACCGACCTCTTCAAAGAGATTATCCCAAGAGTGATAAAATATGCAGAGGATGCGATTCTTCTGGTGGTGACGAATCCGGTCGATATCCTCACCTACGTAACCTTGCAAATCTCAAATCTGCCGCCCGGCAAGGTCATCGGTTCGGGTACGGTTTTGGACACCTCACGATTCCGCTATTTAATCAGCGAGCACTGCGAGGTCGATCCGAGGAATGTGCACGCCTATATCATCGGTGAGCATGGCGACACCGAGCTCCCTGTCTGGAGCAATGCCAGCATCGGGGGAATGAAGTTCGATCAATACTGCCCGACCTGCAAGCATTTTAACCATTGCAACCCTGCACAGGAATTGGGGAATATATTCAATGAAGTCAAGAATGCCGCGTACAGGATCATACAATCGAAGGGCGCAACCTATTACGCCGTTGCCCTGGCCCTGGTGCGCATAGCGGAAGCGATAGTGAGGAATGAGAATTCGGTCCTGCCCGTATCGACCTTCATAGAAGACTACTACGGCGTAACCGATATATGCTTGAGCCTGCCATCGATAGTGAACAGCACGGGAGTCGAACAGTTTTTAAGGATTGATTTATCCCCGGAAGAGCAGAAGAAATTCAAACATTCAGCTGAAACGCTGAAGGGAATAATAGAGAAGATACAAATTTAGGTGCTCAGATTATTCCTGATGATCAGCTTCGGTGATGAATGCAGATCCGCCTGTGCCCGAAAGAGAGGAAAGAGCTTCTCGGGTGTTGCCGTATTAAGCGATCCCTTTTCTTCCCGGTATCGGGAGCAGGCGGGTTGATGCTGTCCCATCGGTGAATAGTGGGCGCTCATCATACTGAAACTGATGTCGCCGCAAGACACGACTTATTGACAAACAACCTCATCTTCGGCGCCGGCAGTAGCGAAAATCGCAGAGCGTATCTCCCTCTGCCAGGCACCGCGTGCGTTTAAAGTAAAAATCGGGAGGAAACAGCTCGGCAGTGCGGTAGTCGAGATCGCACATTGCGATAACCAGCTCGGGGGCGCCCTCCTTTGTGAGATAATCGATGTAGAGGCATCGCGTAACATCGAAGCCGAAGCAGTTCCCGGTTTCACTGTAGCTCCTCTTCCAGCCCGGTTCGGGGAACATTATCTTACACTGCTGCCTGGTGAACCAGACGAATGCGGCAAAGGGATCGGGGAACTGCCCTATGAACCAGAAGACCTTTCGGAAGAGCCAGAGCGGCATTGTCGCCCAGACCAGCTCACCCGCCTTCGTGATGGAAGCTTCACGGGTACGTCCCGTCTCGCCGAGGGCGCGGTATATTGCCAGCGCGAGGATGGCATTGCCGATATTGAACCGCATTCCCCATTTCGCATAATGAGGCTTCCTGCTATCGAGCTCTGCATAGTGGAACGCTATCCTGTTGAAGAGACGCAGGGCGCTCTCTCTGTCCATCTCCTCTGCGAGCAGTCCGTACAGTGCATCGAGCCGCTGTGTCTCTCGCGAGCATCCCTTCAGGACGAGGAGTCCCGGAGCTGCACAGAGGAGCTTCGATGATACAAGAGCCGCTCCTCGTAACAGGTTGCGCCTGCTCCACTTCCCTAAATCCCCATAAGCCTGTACCGTATGTCCGTCATCGTTCGACCGACTCATCTTCTTCTCCTCCTTCACGACCGGCAAATGTATATCTACATAAATATCTGCGTCATCGGCTTTTCACCCTTCACAAAAGGCAGCTCGTGCAGCTTCTGCAACCCGAAGTGAAATATAATTTTTCTCCAGATTCCCGTGAAAGAAATGGCGCCTGCGGGACAGACGCGCTTGCAATTATGGCATTTGATGCACTTCCCGATCCGCTCCGGGTATTCGTTTAGTTTTATGATACCGACCGGGCATGCTTTGACACACTTTCCGCACCGGATGCACTTTTCCCTGTCGAATGTTACACCCGGCGGGAAGGAGGGGCCGTACCTCTTATAGATGGGTGATTTCAACAGCAGGCGTACAAGACCGAACTGGGGTTTCAACACCTCCATACCGATCTGCACGGGATCGGGATCGCGTAATTTTTTGACGATGCCCGTCATCAGCTCTCTCACTTTTCCCAAGTCCTCCTCATCGGGATGATCCCGGTAAATATCCGGATCCGCGACGAAGGGATAGGTGTCGCCTTCGAGAATATTGGAGTGGCTTGCCACGATCTTCGCGGCGCCGAGAATCCCATACCCTTTCCCGGTAAGGATTTTACCCGCCTGCATCAGGGCTCTTCCGCTGGTGCATCCGCCGTAGGTGGCGATCATCCCCGCGTAGGCGTTATTTCCATTCTCCGGGAGCTTTGACAGAAGTATCTCCATCGGTTCTATAATTCTCCATCCGTACACGGGAAATGCAAAAATGAGCAGATCGGCGGATTCGAGCACGGCATAATCGAAAGCACGCATCTTTTCCCAGCTCATTCCGGTCAGGTTGATCACTCTTGAATGCGCTCCCAGCTCATTAAGGTTTCTCTTTGCCGCCTCTGCCACCTTCAGCGTGTTGCCGTGAGGGGAGTACACGATTATCGGTGCTTTCAGGGATTGCTTTTTTGCGCTCACAGTACCGCCCTCTCTGTGCATGTCCGGATCCGGTACCGGCTCCCCTTTTCTACGATATGTTTCCTCGCCGGAGATCCTCTCCGCAGCGGGAATGGAGGTGACCTTTGTATGCCGACTTCCACTCATCACTCTCAATTCCTCTCCCGAATATATGATTGACGCTCCCCGGCACTGTTCGATCGCGTTTTCAGAAAATCATCGGGAGAATCAAAAACACCGTGATCTTCGATTAGTGATTCATTCCAGGCATTCCCATCCCCCTTCTCCCAGCCGACAGGATCGGCGGAAGCTCCGTCACCATCATCGGTCCAGCGAGCGGTGTGCACCAATTCGTCCCGTAAAGAAACTTCAGCCCACGACTGTATCCCTTCACTCGTTGTAGCGAAACGGGCACGGCAGGGAATTCCTGATGCACGCAACAGCGCCATGAAGAGAATCGTTTTCGATATATCATCACCCCGATGCTTCCGTAAAATCATCGAGGCCGGCTTTCTCTTTCCGGTGTGTCGAAGCGGCCTGATCTCCCTTCTCACATATTCGTAGAAGTGGCTTATCTTTTCACGGTCGGATCTGTAGGGGAGATCAAGCTCTTCATAGAGCATCTGAATCGCGGGGTGCGTATAATCGAGCAGCCGGGTCTCTTCGATGTAACGCTCGTCCGGCGGATTCCCCTTCATTGTAAAACTGAACACACAGTGATCCTTCCGGTACGCGGAGGTATTTCCCCAGGAATCCCCTCTTGAGAACTCGTAGTCGGGAATTGCGGAGGGGAAGAAGGCCCTGTCCACCTTGCAGAAGAGGGTCGCCAGCTCGAGCATACCGACTTCTTTGAAGAATCGCGCGAAGGGACAATCCTGCACCTCATATTGCACATGCTCCCTGCTCTCCGCAACGAGCTCTCTCGTTACAAATTGACCCGATCCCCCCTCGCCCATGAAATCGTAGAAGGCTCTGAGCCGTTCGATGCCCCTCTTCCCCTCGATGCCCAATGAACGCAGATTATCCCACTGCTCGCAGACACCGATCGGAACGGCCATTCTGCTCACGATGCGAAACGCCTCTCCCCGTCCCACCCTTTCCGACAGTATCCTGTAGAGACCTGCGATGGGGGCGAGACGGCTGACATATCGCGACTCGGCGGTATTCTCCTTCGCCCAGTGAGTGCTTCTGAACAGTGCCCCCCTCTTCATCATGCATTCGAGCAGGAGGAGCGGCCACGGGCGACCGATCTCCTTTCGCAGAACGGCAGTTATAATTCTCATCTCTCTTGTTTGCATTTTTTCCTCCGTATATCAGCGCGCCTTGACAAAAACGGCAATGATGAGCCTCTGGAAGATATCCCTGTTGCGCGCAGATTCGGCAGCGAGATCTTCGTAGAATGACCGGCTGCCCGACAGCAGCGGTTTCGTTTTTTTACCGTTGATCAGCGCAAGGACCCGGGGGACCACCTCGCTGAAGGGATCGCTGAGAGCATCCATCGTCTGCGAGTGCGTCCGGAGCATGAGCGCAACTTCATTTACCGGTACATCGAATCTTTTGAGCCGTGCTATGAATTCACGGGGAATCCGGGGAGGCACCATAATATCACCGGTGCCATAGACGATCAGGAAGGGGGGCAATCCCCGCTTCACGTGATTGAGCGGACTTGCTTCGGGGAGGAGCGATTTATCGGTGACGAAATGCCTTACCTCACGGTACCGTATCAGATTCAGATCGGTCGGTCCGCTGACGACAATGCACCCCTTAATGACATCATGCGGCAAACCGGACTTCCCGATCCAGCTATTATCAGCCGTGACGAGAGAGGCAAGATGCGCCCCCGCGCTGTGGCCCGATACAAAAATCCTCTTCGGATCTCCGCCGTATGCTGCACTATTCCGGTAGATCCACTCAACGGCTTTCCGGCAATCGAGGAGAGCTGCGGGATAGGGATGCTCGGGGGCAAGCCGGTAACCTGCAGAAACGAACAGTATGCCCTTATCGAGATAGGGTACCGAAATATAGGAAAACGAATCCTTCGAGTTTGCCGTCCATCTTCCCCCGTGAAAAAAGAGAAGAACGGGGAACGGCCTCCTTCCCCTCTCCGGCATATAGATATCCAGCACATTTCTCCGATCTTCGCCATAGGAGATATCGGTAAAATTCCTGGTGTGTAATTTGACCTCATGGGATTTTGCGGCATCCCCCGAGATAAGAGAGCTGAAACAGAGAAAATAGCCCGCACGCCCTCCGAGGAGGAGACCGGCAATAAAGATTATTATCATCAAAATTGATGATATGATAATACTTGCGGTAATCTTAACGTGTTTCATTTTTAATCATCCTTTATTGAATATTGAAAGAGAACATACCTATATACCGACTAGAAGGTATTTATTTTATCGAAAGATTAACCCAAACAAATACATAAAATGCCCATTTGAATCCTTTCAATCCACCGAGCAGAAACCGTGAAAGGTTCGCCATGTGCTTGAATCCACCTCATCGCTGCTCAACCTGTATTTATTAGCTATTCCATCAAAACATTGAAGGATAATACATAAAATTCCTTCGAGATCCGAAGCCTCAGCCTCTCGCCTCATGTATTTCAATACATACCGATTAGTCGGTATTTCTATACAAGATAACTATCACTCATGAAAGAGTCAAGAGATTTCGTTGTATTTTTAAAAAAATTGAGGAAAGACCATACGGCGTTGTCCAGATAATCACCTACCGCTTCTCGAATTTCAACGAGTGAGTAACTGCGATAATATCGTCAAATGAATTATGTGCCAGGGTCGCACCGGTAACCATAACAACACTCGTGCCAATATGCGCAACAACATTGGAAGATACGAGAAATATCATCTCCTTCTCCAGCTTGCATGAAACGAGCACCTCAATCGCTTTCGTCCCATCCTCCAGTGTTATCCCCTTCAACAGCAGCACTTTGTGCCGAAAGGATCCCGGATACATCTTCTGAAGAGCGAGAATGCAGTCACGCGAGGCGCTCTCTTCGCCGTATTCAGTCTCGTAGGAAACATTGATTACCAGCGAGGTGTACCCGTCCGCCCCTGTGACGCCGAATACATCGTCGGTTAAAAGCGATCGTGACCTGTACCATTTGGCAGGATACACCACCGAAAAAACCGGTGATGAATGATTATATACAGCCAGCGGTTCTTCACAGGAGATCAGCGCTGCAATCATAAGGAAGAGCAAGCCCACCTGCTTTTTCAATGTGATACAATTCACCGCTTTTATCATGAGCTCCTCCTCGCTATTGAAGCGTTACATCACCTCAAGAACCGGTGCCTCACAGGGAGCGAGTTGTAATTGCTTATCAGCAAAACCGCTGCCCGGCGGGCTGTAAACAGAATTTCTAATGTTCCCTGCTCCCCTGTCGAAAGCATTTTGTCCTTTTCGGTAAAGCTCAGCGACACCGGAATCCGCTCACTTCGACTGATCCGATAGCATAAAATGATATCATCATTTTTTCTCAACCATAATCCAGTCGCCGGCATGAAGGCTGCGCGCTCTCCGAAAGCACACACCACAATCAGATCTCCCCGACTCGCTCTACAAGCGTCGCTTCGTAAGGCGCAAGCTGAAAGTGAAGATCGGTAAAGAATCTGTTATTCGGCTTATGCGTTGAGAATATCACCTTCCACTGCCCCCTGTCAGAAATCCGAAATTTCCGTTCGCCGCCGGACAGGTTGAGCACAACGCAGATTTTCCGATTCGAAAAAGCTCTCAGATACGAAATAACATCACGTTTCCCTTTTATCAACGGTACCCAGCTCCCCCGCTGCAAAGCCTCCTTCTCCTTTCTCAGCATAATAAGCGACCGGTAACAGTTAAGCAGTGAATATTCATCTTCCGAGGAAACCCTGACATTTACCCGCTCGAAATCTTCATTCACCGGCAACCAGCCTGCATCAGTGGTAAAACCGGCTCCCGCCTCTTCAGACCACTGCATCGGCGTCCGGGAGGGATCCCTTCCGGCATAAAACGGCCAGTACCGCTTCCCCAGATGATCGCATATCTCATTGCGTTGGATTTTGATATTCTTCATCCCGATCTCTTCTCCATAGTATATGAATGGCGTCCCCCGCAGCGTGAGCAGCAGCGTTGCGGCCACCATCGCCCGTTTCACGGCATCCTTGCCACCGCCGAATCGGCTGATACTCCGCGGCTGATCGTGATTGGAGAGAACATGACAGGGCCACCCCCGTTCCGGAATCGATGACATCCATCGATTGATACATCGATACATCGAAGGCCCGCTCCACCACCGGTACATGAGAGAAAAGTCAAACGCGAGATGGAGCTCATCCTCGCCATTTCCCAGGTAGCTGGCAGAGAGCTCGGGATCGCCCGGCGGCATGGTGAACACCTCCCCGACAGCTATTCGACCCTCATATTCGTCGAGGAGCTTCCGCAGCTCTGTCATAATATCATGCGTTTCGGGACGATTGCGATCATATCGACGCTTCCGGAAGTGATGGGGAACCCATGAAAAGGGATTGTTTCTCAACCGCGCATCCTTGATAAGCCAATTGACCGCATCCAGCCGGAAGCCGTCAACTCCTCGATCCAGCCAGTACCGGACAGTATCGAACATTGCCTTTTTTAAATCAATGTTACGCCAGTTGACGTCAGGCTGCTCCTTCAAGAAGGAGTGAAGATAGAACTGACGGGTCAGCTCGTCCCATTCCCATGTCGAACCGCCGAAAGCGGACTTCCAGTTGTTCGGCGGTTTTTCCCGATTGCCATCACCCCAGATATACCAGTCTCGTTTCGCATTCTCTCGAGAACAGCGAGCGGCCAGGAACCAGGGATGCAGATAAGAGGTGTGATTGAGAACGAGGTCCATGATGATGCGGATGTTCCGATCATGGGCATCATGCAGCAATCGCATAAAATCATCCATCGTTCCGTAGACAGGATCAATTGAACGATATTCCCTGATATCGTAACCATGATCATACATGGGTGAACTGTAGATAGGAGAGAGCCATATCGCATCAATACCGAGATCCGTGAGATAATCGAGCTTCTCGATGATTCCTCTGATATCTCCGATGCCATCACTGTTGGAATCGTAAAAGCTCCGCGGATACAACTGATAGATAACTCCATGTTTCCACCAGAGGTAATTTTCCATAAAACACCCTTCTGTTAATCTCGTACTCGGCAATAATTGATTATGCACAAAACCGATCTGCGTTCAATTCATAATCACCATAGTGAAATATACTATTGATGGTCAATAACATTAGAGATATATAAAAAAAATAAAACCGGAAAAATCCGCCGGCAGCGGTACCGGGGAATTCCGTCGGACTGCCCGCCCATCTTCCGGAGAGTCAGCTTCATTTTTGTTTTGACCCCAAAACCCCTTTCAGCACACTATTGCATATGCAGGCGGCACAACGCAGATAATCATTTCAGAGGAAGATGCAAGAGAAAACTGAAACATTCCCCCGGGATCTGCAGTACTACAAGTTCTGTCTCTACGGCTTCCTGAAGAACCTGAAGTTCTTCGATCCCTTTATCATCCTCTTTTTCAGGGAGATGGGGCTCTCCTTTCTCGAGATAGGAATACTCTACTCTATCCGTGAGACCGCCACCACTATACTCGAAATCCCTACCGGGATCATCGCTGACTCATTCGGGAGGAGGCGTTCTATGATATCCGCCTTCCTCTCCTACATCGTCTCATTTCTCATCTTCTACTCGTTCAAAAACTTTCCCCTGTATGCACTGGCGATGATCTTCTTCGCTTTCGGCGAGGCGTTCCGCACCGGAACGCACAAGGCGATGATCCTCGAGCACCTGAAAATTCACAACCTGCTCGACAGCAGGGTTCACTACTACGGTCACACCAGAAGCGCTTCACAGTTCGGTTCCGCAATCAGCTCCCTCATCGCCGCTGCGCTGGTCTTCTACGCGGGCAGCTATCGAATTATCTTTATCGCCTCGGTGATACCGTATATCGTCGACCTCATCCTGATGATAACCTATCCGAAAGAGCTGGACGGCGATATCCATGCCGTCCCCGGGTCCGGCGCCCTCTCCCGGATACTCGCACAGGTAAACATCACCCTTACCGAATTTACCGCCATATTCAAGCGGTGGTTTTCATTCCAGGCAATTCTGAACTCCTCGCTCTTCGATTCACTATTCAAGACCGTAAAGGACTACCTGCAACCGGTTCTCAAACACTATGCGCTGCTGCTGCCGTTGCTCATCACCCTCGAAAACGAGAAGAGGGCATCCCTGATTATCGGAGCTGTCTATTTCGTTCTCTACCTTCTCACCACTCTGGCAGCGAGAAGCTCCGGCCATATTACGGGGAAGCTGCGCTCGCTGCCGGCAGCCATCAACGTGAGCTATCTCACGGGGACAGCGCTCGTTCTCTTCTCCGGCCTGGCGCTGCTCCGCCAATACTATATCTTATCGATCTCCTTCTTTATCCTATTCTATCTCGTGGAAAACATCAAAAAACCGATGAGCGTCGGATATATAAGCGAGCAGATCTCACACCGGGTGATGGCGACCGGTCTTTCCGGCGAATCTCAGCTGACAACCCTTTTCGTTGCGCTCTTCTCGCCACTCATGGGTTTCCTGGCCGATCACTACGGTGTCAACAGCGGCCTTATCACCATGGCCATTATCATGATAGCCCTCTTCCCCCTGGTTGCGCTGAGGCAACGGAGGGGATAATTGTGATAAGAAAACCTCCTTTTGCTTAAAGAACCTCCGAAAAAGGTGATCTTTGAGATACTTATCAATTAATTGCACAGTGATATGTCATTTCGATATTCTCGCTTCTCTGCGACCAAGACGATTTTCGAATGCAGCGCCATGCACGGACACATAACAAAACGAAATTAATCGTTAATTTTTCAGAGGCTCCTTACATTTGAAGTTCCCCCGGCCAGCGTTGTTTTGCACATCTTGTGCACGCCGGCATGCGCGACATCGTGCCGCTGCGGGTACGCTATCTGATACAATGAGCTGTCATGTTGGGACAGAGAAAACTACCGATTCCCGGAGATACCAATAACATAATTGACAGGGAAGCTGAAACATCATAATGTTATCCTCAAAAAAGTACTTTCGAATTGTATCACAACAGGCATATAAATCTGTTGTAAGTAAATTTTTTCATTGATTTTATCATCTGAGATAAAAAATTATGCTTTGACGAAGCCGTGCATCACAAAAAAAACAATATGTGAACACCGTGTTATACCACTTTTTTCTCATCACCGCATCGGCCATTGCACGATGTCTCACTCCCGTCAATGACAAGATTGATCGATTTTTCAAATTGCGGAGGGGCGAGATCGAGCGTATTGAGTATTTCTTCCACAAAAGTGAGCCGCGAGAAGTGCTGTGGTTTCACGCATCCTCAGCCGGTGAATTTGAGCAGGCAAAGCCGCTCATTGAGCATTGCAAAGAACGGTATCCCGACAGCCGCCTCATCGCCAGCTTCTTCTCCCCCTCGGGATATGATGCGGGCATGAAATACGACACCGTCGACTTCTGCTTCAACATCCCCCTCGACTACCGAAAGAGCATGAACCGCCTGCTCGATGCGATCTCTCCCCGCGCCCTCCTCTTCTCCCGGTATGACGTCTGGCCCAATCTCACCCGGGAGGCGCACAAACGGGGTGTACCGCTTATTCTCTTCAGCGCCTCAATGCGGGAGCACTCCTATCGCCATCGCTTCCCCCTTCGCCTGCTGCTGAGAAAGACCTACAACCGGCTTACGAGAATCCATGCCATCTCTCAGAGCGATGCTGCACGATTTGTGAAAATCGTAACATGCGGGCAGGAGCGCATTATCATTTCAGGCGACACGAGATTCGATCGCATTCGCGAGGTTATTCACAGAGGGCACCGCACCGGAAAGCTGCTTCAAGAATCCGGGGGAAATCTTACCTTCATAGCGGGGAGCACCTATCGAGTCACCGAACGGCTGCTCCTGAAGGTCGCCGTGCGGTTGAACAGCTCCTCTCCCATCCGGTGGATCATCGTCCCGCATGAAGTCGATACAAGAAACATCAAGCGCCTCGAGCAGGATATTCTCAAAAGAGGATTCTCGCCGGTGCGGTACAGCACCCTTTCCCGGCCCGTATCACTCTCCGCAAAAGAGATCCTGATAGTGGATATCATCGGAATCCTGGCCTTTCTCTACGCGGAGGCGGACATCGTCTTTGTCGGCGGTTCGTTCCGGGGAAGTGTTCACAGTGTCCTCGAACCGGCTATCTGGGGAAAGCCCATACTGACCGGTCCCGCTATCGCAAATGCACATGAAGCGATCGCCCTGAAGGAGCATGGTGGTCTCATCGCATGCCGGAACGGCTCTGATCTTCAGGAAGCCATCGTGCGGCTCATCGCGGATCATCGATATCGCCGATCGGTCTCGCGCCGGGCGGAAGAGTACTTCAACGCCAACACCGGAGCTGCAACCACCATCATTCGTGATCTGGAGAATATTTTAAACAGATGAGATTATGAAAATCAGACCCCTTACATACGTTATTATCACGACAGTGCTGTTTTCCGGTTTGCATCTCGGAAACGCACAGGAGAAACGGGAGATCGAACTGACAGCCCAGGAGATCCTCGCCCGGGTCGACCGGCTCATGGATTACCAGAAGGGGCTGCTCAAGGGGAGGATGATGCATATTATGCCCGATGGAAGTTCATTCCTCATCAATTTTGTCGGGTACGTTTCCGAAGGTGATTATCTCTTCAAGTTCAGCAGAACGAGAGGTGAAGAGCTGCGGGTGCTGTACAACTTCAACGGAGAAGATGTCTGGGTTTATAACGTGAACGCCATTCAGCTCTTTCACAAGATGGGCATCGATAAATACGAACCCATTCTCTCGACGAACTTCAGCTATATGGATTTCTCAAATGCCGATCTGCAGAGCAACTATTCCGCAGAGATCTCCGGTGATGCCATCGTAAAAGGCCGCGACGCATACCGGCTGATCCTCAACCCGATCTTCAGGGGGGGGTATTACGGTCTCCTGACACTGTATGTCAGCAAGAAAGAACTTCTCCCCCTGAGAATTGATTATCACGACAGCGACAAGGTGATCTTCAAGACCATGTCACTTGCGAAAACCCTCGTCTCGGAGAAGAAGGTCATCCCAATCCGATACGATATGCTCGATATCAAAAAGGGGACCGTGACAATCCTCAATTTCCACGGCTTCGAAGATGCTCACTACGAGAAGAGCATCTTCAGGCATCAGAACCTCGGTAAGTAGAGATGCCACAATTCTATATCAGCTCATCATCCATCTCGCAGAATCGCTGCACCATTGACGGAGAGAACTTTCACCACCTCGTAACGGTCCGGAGAGCGCGCATCAATGACGAGGTGCTGCTGCGCCTCGACAGCGGAATGCAGCTCGTCGGCCGTATCATCGAGATCGGGAAATCGTCCCTCACGGCTGAAATAATCGAGCAGCGGAAGACAGCCCGGCAATCGGTTTCGATTACCCTCTGCGCCGGATTGCTCAAGGGAAAGAAGTTCGATCTCGTTATTCAGAAATCGGCCGAGATCGGAGTAAGCACAATCATACCGATTATTACCGAGAGAACAGTCCCGGAGCTCTCGAACACAGCCGAGCGGAAGGTTGCGCGCTGGAAAAAAATCGCGCTCGAAGCTTCCAAGCAATCGATGAGAGCCGATGTCATGGGTATCGAAACGATTACTTCCTTCCGCACCCTCATTGCCGCAATAGCATCTCCCCGCTTGCTGGCACATCCGGGGAGGGATTGCACCGCTCTGCGCGAGTACGCACAGCGTATTCCGAAACCATCAGGCCTCCATCTCGCCATCGGTCCCGAGGGGGGATTCTCCGAACAGGAGATCTCTCTCGCACGAGCGCACGGCTGGGAGCCGGTACATTTTGGTCTCACGCAGATGCGTTCCGAAACGGCAGCTATCGTATTGCCGGCACTCCTCATATACGAGTTGAGTGCGAGAGATGAAGATTAGGATTAACGGGAGAGATATCGTGTTCTCCCAGACAACTATCGGTGATCTGATCAAACAGTATCGGCTGAAGCCCGACCGAATTGTTGTCGAGAAGAATGGAACAATTGTGCCTCCGACCGCGTATAATACGGAATCGCTTCGCGATGGAGATGTTATCGAAATAATTCGATTTGTTGGCGGCGGTTGATCTGCCGCACGTCCCCCATCGCGCCATCAGAGAGGAACGTGAAGATGAGTAGAAACCACAATGCCTGGAACGCGCTTGACACCGATACCCTCTTCCTCGAGATGAGCATTCTCTTCATCCTGAGCAATCAAAACAGTACGGCAGGCGTTATAATTGAGATGATACAGTCGCTGCGCTACCGGGAAAGGGAGTTGACCCCGGATTTATTCATGGAGACCCTCCACCGACTCATCGATGATACCTCGGTCAAGCTCCTTGAAGGAACCGATGAGCTCGAGAGCTTATATTCGATAACCGAAAGGGGACTCGAGCGGCTCAAGCATCACAGAACAACCCTGAGAAAGAGGAATCTTGCTCTCTCGAATATCCTGCATGAGAACGGCTATGGGCTTATGGAGCTCAAGCGTGAACTGCAACAGAAGAGAGCAGTCTGGGAAAGGATTCGGAGCCGGAAGCTGAAGCGAAAAGAGGAGCTGCTGCGGCAGGAGATCGACGCCAGGAGAATCAGAAAGGATAGTATCTATAAAAGGCTGGTAAAAGAGCAAGCCCACCTCTCAAAAAAGATAAAACACATTGAGAGAAAACTGAACAGAAAACAGGCTCACCTCGACCGTCCGGACAAACAGAATGGCGATGATCATGCCTGATCCGCTTTCTTATCGAGAATACTCTCTCCCGCTGAACCGGCACTCCTGCTCCGTCGATTATCCCTGAAAGGATTTCTGCAAAGAGAGCCTTCTGATGGAAGCATGCGTCAACAGGCCGCCCGCCTATTCACCGATCACCTTCACCAGGACTCGCTTGGGCCGCCTGCCGTCAAACTCACCGTAGTAAATCTGCTCCCAGGGGCCGAAATCGAGCTTACCTCCGGTAATAGCGACCACCACCTCTCTCCCCATGACCTGCCGCTTGATATGGGCATCGCCGTTATCCTCGCAGCTCCTGTTGTGCCGGTATTGACTCGTCGGCTCATGGGGAGCAAGCCGCTCCAGAAAATCATCAAAGTCCTGGATGAGCCCGCTCTCGGCATCATTGATATATACCGATGCGGTAATATGCATTGCATTGACGAGACAGAGCCCCTCCTCGACACCACTCTTTCTGACAATCTCCTCAACTTGCCTGGTGATGTTGATGTATTCTCGACGCTCTTTCGTACGAAATGTCAGGTATTCTGTTACCGATTTCATTTTCCCTCCTTTACCGCCATGGTCAAAACGTTCACCGGATGCAATACGGAATAGGGAGTGTTCATCTCTATTTGAAGCTTGCAGGTCTCGCAATCGGTAATGACCACCTCGGGATCGGCCCGCTCAATCTTCCGAAAGAGATCCTGACCAATTTTCTGTGATATCTCATAGGATTCACTCTTGAAGCCGTATGTTCCCGCTATCCCGCAACACTCGGAATACAGGAGCACCAGATCGAGACCCGGTATTCTCTTGAGCACCTCGATCGTATAGATTACACCCCCCATGCGCTCCAGATGACAGGGAGCATGATAGGCAACACGCATGCCGACGGGTTTCATCTCGGGAATATTTCCCCGCTCGAACTGGGAATAGAGATATTTCATGATGTACTCGATGTTGTTTACGATACGTGAATTATCGAGGGCGAGAAGATTCTGATATTCGTATTTCAGCGCGTAGGTGCAGCTGGTCGAGGTGGCAACGATGGGAATCCTCCCGTGCTCAGAGGCCTGTTCGAGCGATCTGATATTATGCCGCCCGTTCCTTCTGGCTTTCTCCAGATAGGCATTTGCGATCAGGGGAACTCCGCAGCACTTCTCATTGGCAAGGAGCACCCCGATATTCATCGTGTTGAGCACCGTCAGGAGATCCCTGCCAAGCTGATGATCGTTATAATTGACGAAACAGCCGTGAAAGTAGACGACCTGCTCGTCAAAGCTGCCCTGATCGTCCGCGTTTTTCCGAAACCACCTTCGAAATGTCCCCCGCTCGTATTGCGGAAAGCGTCGTCCCGAAGGTATCTTCAGGAGCTTATCGAGAAAGAACTTAACCAGGAACAGGCGCGTGAAGAAATTGACGAACCAGCTCGTCGAGGTGGCAACGGTACCGAGCAGGTCGGTCCTGCTGAGAAAATAGTCCCTGATCCTGAAGCGCTTCTTGAGGTACTTCCATTTTGCATCCTGGATGATATCCGCAATCTTGACATCCGAGGGGCAGGATATCTCACATCGCTTGCAGTTGGTGCAGTACTTCAGTGATTCATCAACGAGCTCGGGCGTCTTTTTCCTCAACCGCTCGGCATCAGGGCCTGACTGCTTAGGGCCAGGAAAGAGATGGGTTACGCGTGCAACCGGACAATAGACTGTGCAGATCGTACACTTGATGCAATGGTCAAAACTTATATTTTCGAGCTGAATCACTGCCCTGCTTTCCTTTCAATAATCTGCCGGGCCGCATAGTAACCGGTTGAGAGGGCAACGCCTCCTCCGGATCCCTCCTTGACGGGATTATAATGCGAGAGGAGCGCCCCCGTACAGAAGAGATTCTCTATCATCTCACCCTGCAGCGTTGCGGGCCTGAGACGGTCATCGGTATTCACACCGAATTCCAGGAAGGGATGGCTCTCACCGCTGATGAAATTCGACGAGCGCCACTGTTCCCGGTCGCGTTCACTGTATACCTGCAGATTGAAAATCGGTTCCCGTATCTGGTTATACTCGCTCAGGAGCCCCCCGCTGAAAAAGCTCCCCGTTGAGAGAACATAGTAATCAGCGGTAAACCCGGTGTCATAGTAATTGGTCGTATGCAGCTGCTCAATTCGATTATTCAGGATCTCGCCGCCAATAATCTTGTCACCATTGATAAAGACGCCGCCAAGCGCGGCGAACCGTGATTTCAGGGCGTTATCTATCCGCATCCCGAGTATGGAGGGGGGAAGCGTCGGAATCTCGTAGATGAGGGTGCCGGTGAGCTCTTCGAGCCTCCGGTGAATTCGATTATAGTTGGTGATGCCGATAAATGCCGGCATCGCCACAAAAAGTGCATCGCCGCTCAATTTTTCAATCTCGACGGCTATTCGCGGAAGGTACTTTTCCGAATCGAAAATACGGGCGATATCAATTGAGCGAAACTCATGAGGATTCCTGTTCGTCCGGCGAAAGAGGGGGAGATCGATCGTCCCCGATACTATCTCGAACACGCTGAACAGGGAATTCTTCCTGAGATTCGCCACCACGATATCGGGATAAAAATCCCTGAATCCACTGAAGTTCAACACGGCAATCCTGGCGCGTTTCTTAAAGGCCCCCTTCAGACTCTCATTGAAAACGCTCCGCTGGGAGAGATACGTCGGTTTCATCGTTCCCATGGCCGTGATGTGGAAGTGATTATCCTCACCATTGCAGAAGAGGTCGAGGTCCTCCTGTTGCAGTTCTCCCCTGACGAAACCAAAAGCGTCCCTCACCGTGTCAATCCCGCACTTTGCATAGGGGTGCTCCGGATGCTCATTGATGAAATGGCCAAGATGCTCAAAAGGCTGGTAGACTACCGTTCCGTCAGGATGGTATCCCAGGAGATCTATCGAGCCGGATGAGAAATGAAGAGCGCTCATGCCTGATGAGATGATAGCGCAGCGAAGCCCCTCACGGGCGCATTTAATGCCGCAGGTTAAGCCCGACAGTCCGCCTCCGATAATCAAGCAATCGTACTTCACGCTTTTGTTCCCTCATTCTCCTGCTTGCAAATCGCTGATGCCAAACAGTCCCTCATAAATCCAGTAGGTGAACTCACTCTCGCGAAGGGAATCTCCCCAGAGAACCGGCTTAATTCCTTTCCATCGCTCCTCGAGAAAATCGAGGAACATTTTATTAACCTCATCCGGCGTGGCATGATCAAATTCGAGAAAGAGACCGGCTGCCCGATAGGCACAGAGCTCACCCTGGCAGGGGCCCATGCCGATTCTCGTCCGTCTCCTGAGATCAACAATATCCTTCACATTCAGATTCTTCAGCGCATATTCAATCTCGCCGACCGTCACCATCTCGCACTCACAGATGATTGCATAGTTCTTCTTATCCCGCTTGAGAATACTGTACACCCGCTCGCCGTGCCGGTTCAGTGTTGATCCGATCACCGATCGCGATATGCCGGTAAAACTCCGGATGCCCCGCTTTATTGAGGATGCGCGCTCAGACCCCGGCAGTGGCGTTTTATGAGTCGAACATTTCTTTTTGATGGACAGCTTCCGGCAGGTGAGGTCGGTCGCCATCTCGGCCATGAGCCGATAGGTCATCAGTTTGCCGCCGGCGATGGTGATGAATCCCTGCAACCCATCGCGCTTCTCGTGATCGATCAAAACAACGCCCCTGCTGATCTCCCGCCCATCGGACTCGCCAGAGACCTCAACAAGGGGGCGCACTCCGCAATATGCTCGCAGCACTCTCGTCTTCGAGACATTGGGGATCAGCTTTTCCCCATCACTGAGGAGGATATCAATCTCATCATCATCGATCGTGCAATGATCCACCTCGCTGTAATCAATTCGCTTGGAGGTCGTCCCGATAATGGACACGGTATCACCGGGAACGATGATATCTCCATCGGTGGGCATACGGCAGCGGTTGACGACGATATTATTTATACGATAATCGATTATCACCATCGAACCCTTCGAGGGGAACATCTTCAAATCGACCCCGGCCATACGGCCGATGTGCTGTCCCCACACTCCCGAAGCGTTTATCACCAGCTGACCGTATACCTCAACATCCTCACCGGCGAGCCGATCACGGCAGATGACTCCCCGCACCCTCCCGTCGGAGATGATATCAACAACCTCGGTATGGGTCAGCACCCGTGCGCCGTGCTCCTGAGCATCGAGTATATTCGATGACGCCAGCCGGAAAGGGTCTATAATGCCATCGGGAACCAGTATTGCTGAAAGGATGTCAGGATTTAAATTGGGCTCGAGCTTGAAAGCATCACGCAGACGTATCTCCTCCGCGTCAATGTCGGCGTACTTGCAGTACTCCAGAAGCTTATAGTGATATTCCGGATCATCATCGGGAACAGTGATAAAGAGACCTCCGGAATCCTCGATACAGTGTCGCGCAACTTTCTTGAGGATTCTGTTCTCCCGGATGCACTCCTTCGCCGATTCGAGATCCTTCACCGCATAGCGGGCGCCCGAGTGAAGGAGGCCGTGATTTCTGCCGCTCGTGCCGGAGGTGATGTCGTTCTTCTCAATGAGCATTGCATCAATGCCCCGCAATGCGAGATCCCGGAGCGTTCCCGCACCGGTCACTCCACCGCCGATAACTATAGCCGTTGTTTCAAGTCGTTTCATAGGGAACCCTGTGCACCTGAGAGCCTCTCAGTATAGCACGAGCGCTCATCGCATGCAATCACTAAAATATTATACAGGAAATCGGTGTCAAACAGAAATAGCACTCTTTTCATTGAAAAGCTGCTGTCGCTGTACTATACTGACACCATTGGGTAAAATCCCGGCATGAATGGCAAAGGCCGTTCCCGTGCGGCAGGCGGAAAGGATAATGCAGGATAAACATACTCGGCTCTTCGAGCGTATTGCCCCCTTCTACCGGCTCTTTTTCCCTGCACAGGTTTTAAGCTATCGGAATCTGCTCGGGGAAAATAAGCATCTCCTCAACATTCCCCCGGGCGGCAGCATTCTCGATATCGGCTGCGGCACCGGCGCTCTTGCGTACTGCCTGAGAGAAATGGGCTACTCGGTCACCGGCATTGATGCATCTGCGGCAATGATTCGACAGGCGCGACGGACAACGAAGCGGCTCGGCATAGAGCTGCTCGTCGGTGATGTTACCGCGGGAATCGATCGCGACGATAAGAGCTTCGATCTCGTCATCGGCTCCTATATCGCGCACGGCCTCACCCGGGAAAAACGCATGCTGCTCTACAAAGAGGCAGGCCGCCTCGCACGGAGTCAGGTTGTCTTCCACGATTTCAACGGAAGAAGATGTATCGGCATCGATGTGGTTGAATGGTTCGAGGGGAGTGATTACCGTCGCTTCATACGGAGCGGGAAGGATGAAATGGCACAGCACTTCGATTCGGTCGAAGCCGTCACGGTCGGTCGTTTTATCGCATGGTATCTCTGTATCCCGAAGAGCTGAAGTGCATCGTGTATCTTCTCTTTGACCGCAGATTATCGCTTTTTCGCTTTTCTCTCCTTCCGATTCTTTCTCTCCCGTAGTATATAGACGAGAAGATTTTCGAGGGCATCGATCTCCTTCTCATAGAACTTCCTCTCATCGTCAGCATACCGCAGCGCCTCCTCGAAAGCCCTGATCTGCTCGAGGAGATCCATCTCATCCTGCCTCGACAGCTCAAGAACCTGTTCCCGGGCCATTATCTCCTCCTTATGACCCATGAGCTCCTGACGGGAGAGCTCGAGCGCACTGTCAAGCGCCCTGATTGTCTCCGAGGCGTCTACGAGCTCCTGCCGGGAGAGCTCCATGATATTTCCCCGTATATCAATTTCCCGCTCCAGATTTCGCAGCAGATCGAGCTCCTTCATGATCTTGTAAATCTCAATAAGTCGATTCACGCGGAGGTTGAACTCGTAACGGCTGACCGGCTTTACCATGAAATCGACTGTGAAGGGCAGCCTCTGCATATATTTCCGTATATTTTTCCTGCATGCGAGCACCAGTGCCGGAAAGTTGGTTTTTTCTATCAGGCCACCAAGGGTTGCAACATACGAATCCGATACCGGTTTGTCTCCGTTCAATATCAGCAGGATGAATTTCTTTCCTTTGAAAAGCTTCTCGAGTTTCCGCTCGTCATCGGGAAGATATTCCTCTGCAAAGCTCTCCTCAAGGGAGCCGAAGGTTTCAATCTCCTCGAATATCCTTTGTATATTGGTCAAGAGAGTCAGTTCCGTGCTCATTATACGAACCCGCATTTTCTCATGGTATACCCGATAATACTATCAGCAGATCAGTCCGTCAACATTGAAAAAGCATGATATGAAAAGCGCAGGCAATTGTAATATGGGATTGCCCAAACCGTCAAGGAAAATCGTCTCTTCAGAAGAAAACTGCTACACCTTTCCCGGACCGCTCTTCCCTCTTATATATCCTGTTTAATCAATGCTTTTCACCGGGGCGAATAAAAAAAGCACCCCGTAAAATATTCTCTCTTGTTGTTTTTGCCATTTACTTTTTTGATATAACCGTATAATGAGAATCCGTTAATAATCTCAACACGGGAGGAAACGAGCCTTGATTACACGACTGAAGAGCTACTTTACCGCAATATATGAAACTCACCCCTTTCTTGAGCAACGGCTCTCAGTCACCCTCTTCTACTTCTCAATTTCAATAGGTATTCTCCTGGCCTTCATCATGTTCGCGCTTATTCTCTTTGCCCCCCATCTGATGGTAACCGCCATACCGGTAACGATTACCGTCCTGACCTTCATTATCATCGCGCTTTTCATCCTTCGCACGGGAAGATTTAACCTCGCTGCAACGCTCGTCACGTCAATTATAATACTGGCACTCATCGGAGGGGAGTACGGTAGGATGATGACCGCTCCCCATCTGGTCTTCACAACCAACATCTACTTTCTCATTGCAAGTCTTGTCGTTGCTTCTCTTTTTTGCACTATCAGGTACGTCATTACCGCAAGTATTATCATCGTCATAAACAACGGTATCATCTTCTTTCTCATTAAAGATAAACTCGATCCGTTGCTTGCCGCATCTTCAAAAATCGGACTTATATACTCCACTCTCGCTATCGGGATAACGGTTGTTATATCACATCTGATATTCACCATCTTCAAATCGGCACTGGAAAAAATACAGTCGGAGAGTAACAGAAATGAGGAACAGTATCTCCTCGTCGAGCGACTTCTCCGTTCGGCGCAGAATACCTCGAATCAGCTCTCCGCCCTCTCCGGAGAGCTGTCCAGAGCTGCGGACACCTTCCTGAACACCTCCCAGAATCAGGCGGCCTCAACCGAGGAGATAACCTCAGCCGCCGAAGAGATATCCTCGGGAATGGACCTCATGAAGGAGGGCGCGACGGATCAATATGCGAACCTGAATGAACTCATTGCGATTCTGCAAAACCTCTCCGCGAGCATCACCGAAGCCGGAAGGATCGCCGGAGATGCCCTTGCGCTCACCACGAATACATCCGCCGACACAAAGGACGGAGAGACCGCACTGAACAATATGAACGAGAACCTGAGCAGCATTATCGAGAGCTCCCGCGATATCGCCGATACCATCACCATAATAACGGACATCTCTGACCGAATCAATCTCCTCGCCCTCAATGCATCGATCGAAGCTGCCCGTGCGGGGGATGCCGGCCGGGGATTTGCCGTCGTTGCCGACGAGGTATCGAAGCTCGCTGACCAGACGGCGACGAGCATCAAAGATATCGACACACTCATCAGGGCGAGCAACGATGAGATCGGGCGGGGTATAACCGATGCGCGGGAGGTCATCGGGAAAATTACGACTATCATCGAAAGCATCAATGCCATTGCCGGCATGATGAACTCAATATCCGACTATATACAGAAACAGGTTCAGATTAACGAGCAGGTCAATGCTCAGATTCAAGGCGTGCAGTCAAAATCGAATGAGATAAAGATTTCAATTGAAAAGCAGCAGCGTGCCTTCTCCGAGATTCTCCAGTCCATATCGGAAATAAACGACAGCAATCAGCTGACCATCGCCGAATCGGAGAACATCGCCTCGGGGGCAAAACAGATATCGAATCTTGCCGATGATCTGACGAGCACCATAAACACTTCCGGGAATGAAAGCTGATCCGGGAAAGAGCGCCGATTAAAAGTTGTATTTCACCGCAAGGGTTTTGTTACAACAAAACACAAAAAGTTTTAGAAGTGCCATTATTAATAGATTGACTTTCCCCCTTTCATGTGAATTCACTTATACGATGAGGCATATGCGGGAATCATCGGCGCAGGAAAAGACACTCATACTTCCGGAATCAGCTTCCCGGTACCGAAAGGAGGCATCACATGACAAAAGAGCGGCGAAAATATCCACGTATCGTACTGCATCAGCTTTTCGAGATGTCTCTCGGCAGGGAAACGTTCGTCGCGGCACACAGCGTTGATATCAGCGAAGGGGGCATCTACTGCGAGACATCGAAGGAGCTGGAGATTCACGCGCGCGTATATCTCATGCTGCTTATCGTTGATAAAGAGGGCGAATCCGAAGTGAAGACCGACGGCATTGTACTCCGAACAGAAAAGAAAAAGGGAAAGTATTACGCCGCCATTGAGTTTGTCGAAATGATGGATGAAGACAGAGAAAAGTTAAACAATTGTCTTAACCGATCCGCCTCGTAACCGGATAATTTATGCAACTATGCGCCGCTCCCTACCGGTAACAGTGACGCTCGTGAAGGTTGTTTTATCTCCCGACTGCGCTCCCGTCACCCCCGTCCCGCCTCATCTTCTCAAAGATGCCATACAGAAACGGGAGCGGTCAATTGTCGAACCCTCCCGGAGTTGGTGCACAATTGAAAGGACTCTCGCCTCAAACCAAAAAAAGGTTGATTTATTGCTCCTTTGATCGTGAACTGAACAGGTAGCGCAATTAGATGGGTGGTGTGATGGACCGAAACAGAAAAATACTCATAGCAATATTCGCTCTGCTTATTCTCTCTTCTATTCTGGCAATCGTCGACATAAGCTTGAAAATGCAGGGAGCCAGAAGGGAAGCCTATCCTTTCTCGGTACCACAGATAGGACCCGGTATTGGCATTATCCGCATCACCGGTCCAATTATGTTCACCGATACCGGCGATCCCTTCTCTCTGAAGTACGGTTCGGAGGCAATTCTCAAGCGACTGAACGAGTTGGAGGAGGACGATAGGATTAAAGCTATCGTTCTTCGCATAAACTCTCCGGGGGGAACCGTTGCCGCCACGCAGGAGATCTTTCAGAAGCTTCTGAAGCTGAGGAAGAAGAACATCCCCCTCGTCGCATCGATGGGTGACATTGCGGCATCGGGGGGCTACTACCTTGCCTCTGCATGCAATTACATTTATGCCAATCACGGGACCATAACAGGCTCCATTGGCGTGATTGCCGTTGCGCCGAACCTCAAGGGGCTCTTCGAAAAGCTCGGAATCCAGATGAACGTTATCAAGAGCGGTAAATACAAGGATCTTCTGGCCTCGTACCGGGATATCAGCGCGGAAGAGCGTGAGCTGATCCAGGAGATGATTGACTCATCATACCAGAAATTTCTCAAGGATGTTTCCATGGGACGGAACATGCCCATCGGAGATATCGAACCCTATGCGGACGGTCGAGTCATGAATGGAAGCTCCGCTCTCGAATCCAAGCTCATCGATGGAATCGGCGGTCTCGAGAGCGCTATCGCCAAGGCAAAGGAGCTGGCAGAGCTTCCCGAGGATGCGGCAGTCTACGATGAGATACGGCATCCGCTTGAGCAATTTCTCATGTCCATGGAGAATGTATTCATGCGGCATTCGGAACTGGAACGAAGGCTGAATGTCAAGCACACCATGATTGAATACAGGTATCAGCCATGATTGAGACGCTCCGATCGCTCCGCTGGGTAGACTATTATCTTCACGCGCTCGTTGATCCACGGAAGCTCGTCACCCTGATAAATCGCGGTGAGCCGAAACCGCTGCCACTGAGCCTCATCGTTGTGGCGGCAGTTGCCATTATCGATATACTCTCCGGCTCCCTCTTATCGCCGCAAACACCCTTCTTCTACCATAAGATAACCTATGGATGGATTCTCTTTATCCTGATCACGCTCATGGAGATTGTGATTATCGCCGCATTTATTGATCTCACCTGTCAATTTCTGGGATACGAGGGAGCGATCAGGACACTCATCCCCCTGCTCTGCTTTTCCCTCCTGCCACAGACGCTTCTCCTGCCGCTGGTGTACATCTTCACTGTTTTTCGATTTGCACCGCTTTTCTTTTATGCCTTCTTTTCGATAGCGCTCTTTATCTGGTCTGCACTCATCGTTATGATAGGTCTCTCGGAAATCAACAAGATACCATTTTCGAAATCGGCGCTGATTGTCATATTTCCCTTCATACTCATCGGCTTGTTCGTCTTCTTCGTCCTTGTTCTGCTCTTCACACAGCTCATCGGCTACATTTCACTGACCTGAAAAGGGGATTGCATGGATTACCTCATACGGGATGTTACCATTGTGGACGGAACCGGAAAGGCTCCTTACCGCGGTTCGGTGCTTATTTCGGGTGAAAGAATTGAGCATATCATTACTGACGAGAAACAGCAGAAGCTCCCCCGGAAGAAAAGGGTACTGAACGGACGGGGAAAATTCCTGTCGCCGGGATTTATTGACATACATTCACATGTCGATTGGATTCTCCCGGATCCGGATCACCTTGAGGTCCTTGAGCCGCTCGTACGCCAGGGGATTACGACCGTGGTAACCGGCCAGTGCGGGTTCTCTCCGGCACCGCTCTTCAATGAAAAGATAAGCGATGTCGACAGATTCTCCGATCTCCTGTGTGACAGGCCCATTCCCCTGCACAGCTCATCACTGAACGTATTCCTCGAGCGCCTCGAAGATCAGGGAATCGCGCTGAACATGGCGCCCTTCATCGGTCATGCCACCATGAAGGCGACGCTGAAAGGCATTACCGCCAGCGATAAATTTTCCATAGAGGAGCTCGCTCGAATCGAGCGTGCTATCGAGGAGTCCTTCGACGCGGGTGCTTTCGGCATCTCCTTCGGCCTCGGGTACGTACCCGGGATGTACTCCTCCCGCCAGGAGCTTCAGTGGTTCACCAGCCTGGTGGGGCGGATGAGCGGTGTCTGCGCTGTTCACCTGAAAGCGTACTCTACCATCTCCCCCTGTTATCCCTACATACCCGGCGGGACGCCCCATAACCTGCTGGCCCTGAAGGAGATGATAGCTCTTGCGAGAAACGCAGGGACGGCTTTACAGATATCACATCTGATATTTCCGGGCCCCCCCTCGTGGAAAACCGAGAAGAGAGTCTTCGGAGCCATAGAACGGGCCTACGCCGAAGGCCTCGATATCTCATTCGACGCTTTTCCCTACACCGCGGGAAACACCACGATTGCGGCCGTACTCCCCTACTGGTTCATCAACAACTTTGAAGAAAATATAAAAAACACCGCCCTCCTGCGGAAGCTGCGGATTATGTTCGCCATCTCTAAACGGTTTCTGAAGTTCGATATCGGAGATATCGTGCTCCTCAAAGCACACTATGAACCGTTCGAGAAGTATGAGGGTCAGAGCTTTCATGCAATCGCCCGTGACATGGCGCAGGAACCGCTCGACGCCTATCTCACCGTCACCGAAATCACCGAGAGCAAGGCACGAATTCTCATCGGCGGTTACTATAACAACGACGGGCACGACGGTCTCATGGCTCGCGTCCTCTCCCACCCACTCTGCCGCTTTGAAACCGACGCCCTCATCACCAGAAAAGGGAAACAGAATCCGGCCACTTACGGCACCTTCCCGAAAATCATCGCGCGATTGACCAGAGAGGCTCAACTCATGACCCTCGAAGAAGCGATATACAAGATGACCGGTGCGCCAGCGCGAAAGATGGGGATTCAGAAGAGGGGTATCATCGCACCGGGATACTACGCCGATCTGGTTCTCTTCGATTACGAGAAGATACAGGAACCCGAGGAGATGAAACCTGCCGAAGGTATAGAGGGGGTTTTCATCAATGGCAGCCCTGTCCTGATGGACGGGAAAGTGGAGCGCAAAAAGCTCTCAGGCAGGGTGTTGAGAAAAAACAACCCCTAATCACGATAATCGGCCGGTGCGGAAACACTCGCACGCCGCAACCGCTCTGCTGTAAAAATCACTATTAACATAAGGGCTCCGGCAAGCGCGTTTAGAAACACGTCTCTGAGATCATACACCCGCTCCGGGAGCAGTGCCTGGATGAGCTCATCACCCCACCCGAGAGCGGTTACCAGCCCCAGCGTGATGAGATACTTTTTAAAGCCAGTCATTGAGACACTCAGGGAATTGTATATGAGAAGAGCAAGGATTCCGTACTGAATGAAGTGAATCCTCTCGACCATGATCCGGTACTGCATGACGATACGAATATAGAACAGTCCGATCAGCGACAGCACCACGACATTTATCAACCTGAAACCGGTATACCGAAGTGCCCCGAAAGCTCCTATGAGAATAAAAAGTCCCAGGGCGAGGGAGACGCCGATGGTAAGAATGTTATGAGTCCTCAGGAATCTCTCGATATCTCTCGCGAAGGGAACGGTGAGATACAAAACCGCACTATATAAAACAATTACGATTATCCGCATCGCGAGACCCCGTGATGAGCATTCTTTATATAACATGCAAAGGGTATTAAACGGAATTACCGGGAGATACAGGAGAGAGCAAAAAAGCTAACCCGCTTTCACAACTTTACCCGAGCGAATACACCTGGTACAGACGTATTTCCTGACAACGCGTCCCCCTTCGAGAACGCGGATTCGCTGAACATTCGGACGCCACTTCTTCTTCGTCTTCTTATGGGAGTGACTCACATTAAACCCGAACTGTACTGACTTTCCGCATATCTCACATGTTGCCATTTCGCTCTCCAAAAAAAAAAGAATAGACATAAATTGAATTTCTCACATAAAATTGCAACAACTTTACGCTCTTTCTCATTTTTTTATGGGAATCATCACCATGGCTATTTCGGAAAACATCACTGTCGAAAAGCGCTCAAAATGTCGAAAGAAGTCTTCAGGGTGTTCAAAAAATACAACCATTACCGCCCTGAGCGCAAGGGGAACAGAGAGGACACCGTGAAAATAGGTGCGCTCAACAACTGTCCGAACCTCGAAAAGCTCCTGAAGGAACTCGATGAGGCGCTCAAGAAATCGAAACCATGAGGGTCATCGGCGGCACATTAAAAAAGAGAAAGATACCCTTCCAGAACAAAAAATTCGGCGGCGCCGAGACAACTCCACAGAAGGTAAAAGGCGCACTCTTCTCCATCATCGGTGAGGATCTCCATAACACCGCCTTTCTGGATCTCTATGCCTGCTCCGGGCAGATTGGCATCGAAGCGATCAGCAGAGGCGCTGTCGCGGTCATGAACGAGATCGACCGCCGGCGCTTTGCACATATTCAATCGCTCGTTCGGGAATGGAACATTGAGAAATACGCCACCGTCCTGAATCAACATGCATCGAACTGCATTCGGCACCTGCACTCCCGGGAGATGCTCTTTGATTATATCTTCCTGGATCCCCCCTATATCAAACAGGAGGATGCTCACCGATACAGCATCATTCTCGGCGATCTCGGGAAATACCCCCTCCTGAATGATACCGGCATCATCATCATACAGCATTTCTCCGTGAACAGAATGGAGGAACGAGAGGGCATATTCACCGTAACCGATCAGAGAAGGTACGGTTCCACGGCACTCACCTTTTACGGTATCGCCTGAACGAGCCGGCAGTTATCCGCGCCGTCATATTCCGAGGACGAGCATGGCAACGGCAAAATAGATGGATATTCCAATGATATCGACGAGCGTGGTGAGCGCCGGGTTGGAAACCAGCGCGGGATCGATCCGCAATTTTGTCGCGATAATGGGAATGACCGCCCCGAAAAGGGTCGCCCACACCACCTGAATCGAGAGCGCAAGAGAAATAACAATAGCGATGTTCCCGAGACTGAAGGTGGATGGTATAATCGATTCACTCGTAAAAAACAGCACCCGAAAATAGGTTATCAGTCCGAGACAGATACAGAGGAGCGCACTGACGATAAACTCCTTTTTAATAACGCTGAGAATATCTCTGGGGAAGAGCTCCTTCAGGGCAATTGCCCGCAAAACGACGGTGGCCGACTGCGAGCCGGTGTTTCCCCCTGCAGCATTGAGGAGCGGCATGTAGAAGGTGAGGATGATAAGTGACTCGAGTATATACTTGAACTTCTGTATGATGATGCCGGCAACCAATCCCAGCATCCCGAGCACAATGACCCAGAACACCCGCTTCTTGAAATGGATGAAGGCCGGAACATCCAGATACGACTTCTCCTCGACGCCGCCGCTAATCGCCATGAGCTTTTCCAGGTCCTCGGTCTCCTCTTCCCGGATGATATCAAGAGCATCGTCATGGGTGATAATGCCCACGAGCCGTTCGTTCGGATCGACCACCGGCAGGGCGATGAGGTCATACTCCTCGATCATCTGTGCCGCCTTCTCCTGATCATCGTCAACAAAGATGTATATCACATCGCGCTTCATCACCTCGCCGACCCTGCGCTTCGGCTTCGCGAGGATGAGATTCCGCAGTGACACAAAACCGATCAGCCTGCCCGCCTCATTGGTCACGTAGAGATAATATATCGTTTCTTTGGAGGGAGCTTCTTTCCGAATCTTCCGTATCGCCCCTTCAACGGTGTCATCCTCGAGGAGCGTCGCGTAGTCGGTGGTCATAATCGCACCGGCGGTCTCCTCGGCATAGGAGGTGAGTCTTATGACATCGGATCGCTCTCCCGCGGGGAGCATGGGGAGCAACCGATCGGCAACCTCCTTCTCGAGATGCTGGAAGAGATCGGCCCGATCGTCATGGGACATTCCCATTAAAAGTTCGAGGGCATTCTTCCGAAGGGATCGGGAGATCATCTCCACCTGTATATCCATATCGAGATAGCTGAAGATCTCAGCACGCCGATAGATATCAACGAGCTCGAGCACCTTCCATATCTCCTGCGGACGGAGCATGCCCAGGTATTCGGCAATCTCCTTCTCGTGATGATCGTCGAGAAAGGATTTGAGGATGCTGAACCGCTTTTTCTTGAGAAGCCCCCGGATTTCAGGAACGAGGATGGGATTCTTCATTTCCTGCCTCCTTTTCACTTTCACGGCAGGGCAGGAAACGGTGAGCAACTGCGGGAATTATGGAAATTGCATCATCGTCGCCGTTTTGCAATTTTCATAATTCTCGTAAATTCCTGCCCTGTGCTTTGGTTCACCGCTCTGACTCGAGCCGTCTTCCATTACACCCCTCCACCTTCAACTGTCGGAACTATTTCCCAGCAGATTATCGAAATAGTCAATTGTTTTTTGTAATCCATCACGAAGCGATACCCGGGGCTCCCATCCAAGTCTCTGAACAGCGAGCGTGATATCCGGTCGTCGCCTGGCCGGGTCATCGTCAGGGATAGTTTCATAAACTATCTTCGACGCTGAGCCGGTGAGCTCCAGAATCATCTCCGCGAGTTCGCGGATAGTTATCTCATCGGGATTACCCAGATTGAGGGGGCCGATGAGGTCATCGGGTGCATCCATACACCGAATAATTCCATCAAGCATGTCATCGACGTAACAGAATGATCTGCTCTGACTCCCGTCGCCGTAAATAGTGACCGCTTTCCCCTGCAGTGCCTGTACAATGAAATTGCTGACGACCCTGCCATCATCGGGATGCATGCGAGGGCCATAGGTATTGAAAATCCTCACCACGCGAATGTTCACCCTGTTCTGCCGGTGGTAATCGAAGAAGAGCGTTTCGGCGCAACGCTTCCCCTCATCATAGCATGCCCGCCTTCCGACAGGATTGACGAATCCCCAGTACGATTCAACCTGCGGATGCACCGCCGGATTTCCATACACCTCACTGGTCGATGCCTGAAGAATCTTGGCCTTCACCCGCTTTGCGAGCCCCAGCATGTTAATGGAACCCATAATATTCGTTTTCACGGTTTTAACAGGATTATACTGATAGTGTATGGGAGAGGCGGGACATGCCAGATTGTAGATCTCATCAACCTCGAGATAAACGGGATGGACAATATCGTGACGAATGAGCTCAAAGTTCGACTGCGTGAGGAGGTGCTTGATATTATCCTTCGCTCCCGTAAAAAAGTTGTCAAGACAGAGCACATCATATCCCCTGCCAACAAGCACATCGCAGAGGTGCGATCCGATGAAACCCGCACCGCCGGTTACCAGCACTCTCTTTCGCTGATGTTTCATGATCGCCCTACACAGTAGTATATGAATCCCCGCTCCTTCATCCTCGCGGGCTCGTATTGATTTCTCCCGTCAAAAATAACGGGGCTCTTCATCAGAGATTTCATCTTTTCGAAATCAGGTCGCCTGAACTGCCGCCACTCCGTCAACAGGAAGAGGGCATCAACACCCGGGAGTGCATCATAGGAGTGCGATATATACTCTATTCCATCATCGCCGAGTATGCTCTTCGCGCCTTCCAGCGCTTCGGGATCATGAGCCTTGAACCGGGCCCCCTTCTCCCGCAGTGCCCGGATGATGTCAACGGAGGGCGCTTCACGCATATCATCCGTGAGCGGTTTGAACGAGAGACCCCATACCGCAAAGGTTCTCCCGGCAACAGCGCCGTCAAAGTGATTTATCACTTTTTCAACAAACCGAATCCGCTGCTCACGGTTGATACGCTCAACAGCGGTGATGATGTGCATATCCAGCCCATATGCACGCGAGGTCTGAATGATTGCCCGAACATCTTTGGGAAAGCATGAGCCGCCATACCCAACGCCGGCATAGAGGAAGGCCATTCCTATTCTGTTATCGGAGCCGATACCCTGCCTGACCATCTCGATATCGGCACCGGTTGCTTCACAGAGGAGCGCCATCTCGTTCATAAAGCTGATCCTCGTTGCGAGCATGGCATTTGCAGCATACTTGGTAAGTTCCGACGAGAGAATATCCATAATATAAATCGGATGGCCATTTCTCACAAACGGTGTATACAGCTCCTTTATCAGTTCGGCGGTTCTGACATTATCGGTCCCGATGATGATTCGATCCGGCCGCATGAAGTCCTCGATAGCGCTCCCCTCCTTCAAAAACTCCGGATTCGAGACGAGATCAAACTCGACGGTTTTTCCCCGCTTTTGAATCTCCTCGGTGATAACCGCTCTCACCTTTTCGGCCGTGCCGACAGGAACGGTCGATTTATTGACCACAACCATATAGCTTTCAATATTCCTGCCGATGGATCTGGCAACATCGAGGACGTGCTGCAAATCGGCAGAGCCATCCTCATCGGGCGGCGTTCCGACAGCGAGAAAGGCAAAGAGCGACTCGCTCAGCCCATCCCGTATATCGGTGGTAAAGCGCAATCTCCCCTCTTCCAGATTCCGCTGTGCCATCGACTCAAGACCGGGCTCAAAGATCGGCATAACCCCCTTTCTCAGACGCTCAATTTTATCCTCATCAATATCAATACACCAGACATCATTCCCCATCTCTGCAAAACAGACCCCTGTTACCAGTCCGACATATCCGGAGCCGATTACCGTCAGCTTCATAACTCCTCCCGCAGGAACCACGTGGGCAATTGAAATTCACCCGGTATGATACGCTCTGGATTACTTATCACTTGCAAGCCTGTACTTGCCGGCATAAAAGGCACAACCGAGCGCTTCTTTGAGTGCAATGGCACTTTTTCTTAAATCATGAATGTTCGGCACGAACTCAAACGTGTCAAGATACTTTTTTTTCTCACCAATAACTCCCGCTGCATGGGGAATAACCTGAAGACCTTCACCGGCAAAGATACGGAGCGACCGCCTCATGTGATAGGCTGAAGTAATCAGGAGCCCTTTACGAAAACCGCGCGCTGTAAAGATCGCTCGGACAAACCTGGCATTTTCCACCGTATCCCTGCTCCGCTCTTCCAGAATGATATCCTTCGCACGAACGCCAAGATCGATCAACACCCTCCTGGCAACCGATGCCTCACTCACACCGGAACCGACAATACCGCCGCTGACAATGACGGGCTTCTCCTTCATCCGGTATATCCTGACCGCATCGACAAGACGCATCATCATATCGGGTGAGGGGAGATGCGTCCCGCTGAAGTCGGCAACTCCTTCACTCAGCCCGCCGCCGAGTACCACCATGACATCAACCTTTTCATTCCGGTACACCGCGGACTGCTCGATACTTATCATGAAGAAGTTGGCAACGGGCGCAATGGAAATCGCATAGATCAGCACACCGGTGATGATATTCGCATACCACATCCTCCCCCGCCGCAGCACGCCGACGATGCCGGTACCGAGCAGAAAGACGATGAGCACGCCCGGGATGGTTATCAGTGCGGTCAGTATCTTCTTGAGAACAAACAGCATTGAGAAACACCTTCACTTTTCATTCGCACCCGTCCTGAGTGTCGATCATCTCTTCCGAATAAGTCTCCCCTCCTCCAGGTGAAATCGGCTGTCCGCGTTTCGTATTATATGCCGGTCATGAGTGGCAACGAGCACTATCATACCCTCCTCTCGCAAATACTCAAAGAGGTCAAATATTCTCCTCACCGTCCGCTCATCCAGGTTTCCCGTCGGCTCATCGGCGAGAACAATCTCCGGAGAATTGATAATCGCGCGGGCGAGGGCCACCCGCTGCTTCTCGCCGCCCGAGAGTGCAGCGGGGAACCGATTACCACACTCCTGCAGCTCAAGATATTCAACCAGATATTTCAGACGCACTGAGACATCTCTCATCCGGTGATTGATGAGCGCGGGATAGAGTATATTCTGAGATGCGGTTAAATGCGGAAGGAGGTTGAAAGACTGGTATACGAAGCCGATGTTGCGATTCCGGTATCGCGATCGCTTGAAATCACCCCATCTGAAAATGTCATGTCCCCGATACGTAACCGAACCGCTCTTCGGCTTCAGCATGCCTGCAATGATGCCCAGGAGGGTTGTCTTCCCTGAGCCCGTTTTTCCCGTTATCGAGATTATGGTGCCTGTATCAGCGGAGAGTGAAACATCCTTTAATATTTCTCTGTTGCCAAAGGAAATTGAAATCTCATCAAGCGTTAATATTTTCATAGAGAAATGCTGCCGGAACATCCAGCAGATACGGTACAGGCAGTGTGAGCGTTGAGCACCGCTCAGCTCAGTAGCTCGTTGACTCCTTGAGAAAATCCGCCATGAGGCTCTCTGAATCCTTTATCCCCTTCTTATAGGTTTCTGCAATACTGAGAATAACGCTGTAGAAGTAATTGAGATGGGGGATGAGAAAATTCCGCTTCAGATCGTTCTGTATCGGAAAAGCCGTTGTATTCTGAATCTGCTCCATCCGAATATCCTTTAATAACCGGCCGTTCACCGTATAAGCAAAACGCATATCCCTTGTTTCAACACTATTCGGAGAGGGATCGATGATAGTGACAACGGTAACCGATTCATCATCATATTTCTTCTCATATACCATCGATTCTATTTTCGAAACGGTCGAACCACCGGTATATACTTTCACACCCTTCTTCATAATTCCGATTATTTTGGTATTGTCGATATTACTTCTGATGAACCGATGCCTCACAATCTCAACGAAATCCTTCCCCCTCGTCATGGCAGTCTGAAAGGGCAATAACTTATACTTATTGTCCGGTGACATGAACTTGTTATCCGCAATAACCTTCTGGATGCTCTTGTTGATGCCCAGTATCTGCTTATCGAGATCACCGCTCTCCTCAGTCAGCTGCTGGGACATGAGAGTGTTTTTTTCATCTTTATCTGTTTCCTTCGCCGAGATAAATCCAGTATACATCACGGCAAAAGAGATAATCGATACAAGTACGGTCTTTCTTATCATTGTATCCTCCCGATCCTCAGAAGCCCAGGTATCCTTCCGATCGCTGTGGGCTAATCGTAAATGAATATACATTCTATTGTATATTCTCGATCAGTGAAGATCATTTCATGACAACAATTATTTATCAATAACTTTTTCGCTGTCTCGATGATACATCACGAAGTCAAAGTACTTCAGCTCATCGTCATTGAGGCCAGTGGAAGGTGAAGGATGACAGGATCTACGGCAACCATCCTATCAGTACTCAATGTAATCCTGCAGATGAGGATACTTCTTACGAATTTTATCTATTGCCCGCGACTCTATCTGGCGAACCGTTTCAGCAGATACGCCGAACTGATTGCCTATCTCCTTGAGCGTAATGGGGCGATCATCATCAAAGCCGAATCTCATCCGGAGTATTTTTCTCTCATTTTCCATGAGAGTATCCATCGCATCCTCAAGTTCATCCTTGAGCTCCCTCCGGTATATTCCGTGGTCAGGATCATACCCCTTATTGTCGCCAACAACCTCAAGGAGGCTGAATTCTCCGTTGTTCAGCGGGTACTCCAGCGATACGGTGGGCTGAAACAACTCCTGTATCTCCGCTACTATTTTCTCATCGATGGAAAGCATCCCAGCTATCTCTTTATTCGTCGGTTCCCTGCCAAGGCTTCCCATGAGCGTATCCCTGGCCTTTTTAATTTTCTTGAAGAGATCGCCTTTCCGTATCGGAACCCGTATTGTTCTGCTCTTCTTTGCAATAAATCTGGTGATATAATGCTTTATCCAGTACGAGGCATAGGTTGAGAAACGGCATCCCATTTGATAATCGAACTTCTCGGCTGCCCTGATGAGCCCCATATTACCTTCCTGAATAAGGTCAATGAGGGAAGGTTCAAGACTGGTGTAATTCCTTGCAATCTTTACTACCAATCGCAAATTAGCATTCACCAGTTGATCCTGCGCATCCTTATTACCATTCACCTTCGACCTCGCCAGCTCAATCTCCTCTTCCTGTGTTAAGAGCTTTACTTCATTTATCTCATGGTAATAATTTTTCATGGAAATTTCATCAGCATATAGATTATTCATTGTTCTCTCCCGTTGTATATTTCTCTTATCTTCTCTATTATTTATTTTAAGCAATTTTTATTCCTGAATATATTTTTATTTCAGAAATCTGCTCTTAATAAGAATAAATTCCTCCTTAAATGATTGAATCATGGTTCTTCTTCAAATGTAACACTATTGCGCTCTGGGAAAACCCAATCGAAGGTCCGAAAAAGTTAATAAGCATTTCAGTAACTATTAAAATTTACTATTACTTCGAATTGGAGGGCGATAGCGAGCAAATTCTAAAAAATAAGTATTTAATATTTTATAAAATGCGCAAAATTATGAGAAGAATCAATAAATGCTTTTCAGGCTATCTCTATTACAATACAGGAAGAGGGATCGAAAAAAAAGCAACGCCATGAATAATCGAACGAAAAATATTAAGAAGACGCATTAATAAAATTTAATGCTATTTTTATGTGAAGAGAGGAAAAATCGTGTAAATATTACACACTCAAGAACTCTCTCTGTGTGTAAAATATACACAGTTATGCGCTTATTTGATTTTATACTTCTTCTTAAATTTCTCAACTCTACCGGCGCTATCGACAATCTTCTGTTTCTTGGTATAAAAAGGGTGACAGGCTGAACAAACTTCAACGTGGAGATCCTTAACAGTTGATCTCGTTTTTATCACATTACCACAGGCACACTTGATGGTAGCTTCCTCATACTTGGGATGTATATTCGATTTCATCTTTCTCCCTCTTTTCTGATATTCTCTCTCCCTGCCGAAGATGCTTTATCCAATGTGGGAGCATATCTACGA
>Ga0180432_10001222_pt1 | contig 41050 bp, 37 predicted proteins | sample SS_ome_10_FD_132414 | JGI IMG/M metagenome (GOLD analysis project Ga0180432, IMG submission 132414) | Hypersaline lake sediment archaeal communities from the Salton Sea, California, USA - SS_1_MS_2 metaG | ecosystem: Environmental > Aquatic > Non-marine Saline and Alkaline > Hypersaline >... | reverse complement strand
CTGCTACAGGGGCAGCAGCACTAACCCCGAATTCACTCTCCAGAGTCTTGACCAAATCAGCCAGATCCAGCACTGTCATATTCTTAATGGCAGCAACAATTTCCTCCTTGGTCAAAACCTTGGTCTCCTTCTTTACTCTTGAAGCTTTCTTTACCTCCCCTTCTTTAACTTCCTTCTCTGATTCCTCTGGTGACATGATTTCCTCCTTTGTTATTCATTAGTAGTTTGAGCCCTGTTTTGCAACACGTTCAATAGCCCCTGCAAGGGAAGGTTAATGGTATTATGTAAAGTTGCCACGGGGGCTTGTAATTGTCCAATTAATTTAGAGATGAGAACTTCTCTGGGTGGCAAATTAGCCAAGCTTATCACTTCCTCTGGAAGCAGAATCCGATCTCCTAACAATCCTCCTCTAATTTGTAAAGACAATGCCGCAGATTTGATATATTGGTTAAGAGCTTTAGCTGTATTAACTATGTCATCGTAGCCAAAAGCCAAGGCCATAGGGCCCTCGATTATATCCATCAGTTGTTGCTTACCTGCTTTGTCAGCGGCACGATGGACCAGAGTGTTTTTGACCACATGATACCCGATACCTGCTTGTGCCAGGGCATTGCGCAACTCAGCCATTTGCTTAGCGAGCAGGCCGTGATAATCGGTAGCGATGATAATACTGCTTCGCGACAAATCATCGGCTAGATTGCTCACTATTTGCATCTTCCTTTCTCTTAACATATTTACCCTCTCTTTAATCTTCTCCCGTCAAGGGAGAAGAAGTCTATAACAAAAATCCCTGTGCCAGCACAGGGTCAACTTAAGCCTCGGCAGGCAAGTTATTTAAACCTTCAAGGTACCTGCTGTCACTGGCGCTGATTTATTATAACACAAGGAATCAATTAGTTGAAGCAAGCGCTTTAAGACTGCTGGGTTGATACGAGGGGCAGTGCGGGGCGCGCTCCCAAATTCACAAATGGCAGAGATTATAACACTCCCCCCAGATATAGAAGTTCTGTGGCGAGATTCCAAAATAGCGGCGGTTGAGCCCGCATCACGATTACGAGAATTGCCGTAAGCAAAGCATTGCAATCTCAGTCCAGCCTTTTTAAATAGAAATCACATTCTTGCCAGGCTTACATTTAACCTGAACGCAATCAGGTGATGAGTTGAACTTGCCTAAATATTCAAGCGCCATTCCTTCGCTCCTATCGCCTTGTGGTCAGAGAAAACACAATAACAACTACAATTAGTAAGGCTAGTATGCCAATGACAAGCCATACCCAAAATGGGGTCACTGGTGCCGCTGGTACTGCTGGAGGTGCAACTGGCTCTGACATGACAGTAAAGGTAGCTGTGGAGGGCTCACTTGGTGCCGGCTCAAGAGCTCTTACCTGCCAGAAGTATGTTTTGCCCCAATCAAGCTTGTCGGTATAGTGATAAGCTGGGGTAGGCATCTCCTTTCTAATTATCAACTGCGTTAAATTAGCATCTTCGGCTAAAATAAACTCGTATTTTGTCGTATCGGAGAACCCTATCCAGGAAAAACTTGGCGACCTTTCTGCATTTTGGCTGCCACTTTGTGGAACTTCTAAAATGGGGGCAATATGCATTTCTTCCAGCGAGCTGCATATTTTCACAGTGAAGTGCATGGGAGGCGACCAGCGACTATGAACCCGCTCCCCTTCTGTGCTTTTACTGCTTCTCACCTTCCAATAATAAGTCTTGCCACAAACAAAGCGGAATGAGTCTTTAGGTGGGCACCATGCGGGATTGCAACAATCCGGAGGAGCTATGTCTTCCACCTTATGTAATATAACTGAAAACTTTTCATCCAGAGCTATCCATAGTTCATATTCCGTGGCTAAAGGCAACTGTCGCCAGCGAAAACAAAACACTTCAGCCTGACAGGTGCATATGTCACACGGCATAAATTCACCGAGGCCTGGAGATGTTAGCCAAGGTGTTCTCAAGGCGAAAAGATCAGAGTAAATCCAGAGACGACCAACGGCGTTGTGGTCTGGGTCATTGTATTGGGATATGTCTCCGTCGAAATACATGTTATCGTCAATTGCCCATAGGTCAATGGTCTCTTCGTCCTCATTGTACATTGCCCTTAATGTGCATGGCCTGAATTCAACATCCTGTTCTAGTCCTAGTTCAAGGAGGTCCCAGTCGTTTGGAGTAACTGTTTCCATGTGGGGTATGAGGGTGCGGGCAACGCCCGGGCCATAAGCTCCATAAAGGGCACCTTCCTTTTGAGCCAAATCGTAAAATGCTCCCGGACAAGGAGGGTTCAATTCCTCCCATGGGACAGTGCTTCCAACAGTCCAGCGATAAATCTCGCATTCATCACTTGTGGCATAAATAAAGCGGTTGCCATCGAAATCCTCATCGGGGATCACCTTCACCTTCCCTGGCTCAGGTATAGCTTCGGTAAGCTCAAAGCTGGCCCCACCATCGGTAGAGTAGGCTATCTTGCTCCCACAATCCTCGCCTTCCCCCACAAAGACAAAATCTTCACCGCTTACAGCTATAGTATATCCAGAGCGAAGCCCTGTATCTACATCCCTTTGCCAATCCCAGATACCATCCCACAGCTCTGCATCCCACCAACATTTATGCACCAAGTTATCATCCAAAACATAGAACATCTCATCGTTGACAACAGCTAAATCGGTTATATCAGGGCAGTCCCAGACTCGCTCCCATGTTTGCCCTTTATTTAGAGAATAGTGGGCATCATCAGTATCTATAATAGCAAGGAAAATGGCTTCTCCTAAGGCATTCTCCTCAGGAGAATGCCTTAGAATTATGTCTCCTTTATGTCTTGGGCATAGAATTCTTTCCCAGGTTTCCCCCAATAATTCGGTCTCGCTTCGCCATATGCTGTCAAAGTCGCTGCCTATCGAGGCGAGGTAAAGGGTGTTGTAATTGGCTGAAAGGGCAAAATCTGAAAGCTGTCTCATACTGGTGTCTATCAGGCTAAGCTGATTCCAGGTATCGCACTCATCTTGGCTTATGGAAAAGGAGCTCTCATCATGCCGCTGGCCGCTCCATTTACCAGGCTTTGCCCAATCATCAGCGCTGGTTACATTGTTACTGTTGGTTCCACAATAAGCTGTTTCACCGTCAGAACTCCAGGCAACTTGAGCGTTAGCGCGCTGGGAAATGGCACCGCCAGTAGGTGGTTTGCTCGGTTCTTCCCAATCAAGAAGGCATTCTTCTGGATTAAAACACATGTGAATCAAGGCACTGGCTGAGTTTGCTATGGCTTCTACCTCGCCTGCTAGAAGCTTACTCCCGTCACAGGTGCCGTGATAGGCAATGGAGGCTATGGGAACATCATCGCCGTGGTTGACATCCATTCTGTAAACCACGTCATCCTCTATTCGGTAAACATCATCCGCTTCTGTTTCTGAGCTATAGGAGGCATAGACAACTCGCTTGCCAGCATCGCTTCCTGAATAATCCGAAGGCAGCGCCAAGTCAGAGACGATGATTTCGTTTTCTCCTGGTGATTCCCCGCTGCTTTCGCTTACCTCTACCTGGCTGGGGTCGGTTACATCCCAGTAGGTAGTGTTATCAAGGGTGTTCCTTGCTCCAGTGCAAAGATAGGTGTTTGTAGCGTTGCTGGCAATAACCAAAATAGTTTTATCACTGGGATAATTGGGCGAGAAGCGAACTGTGGTCACATCCATGTCCAACCCTTGAGCTTTCCAGTTGCCAGGGTTCTCTAGCTCCCTTACCCAGACATCGCCGTCCGAAATACAATTGGGCATTCTTGTGCCAATGGCGATGTCCCGGTTGTCGTCATATTCTTCTGAAATGGCAATATCGGCGATAAGCAGGTCACCTAAATCAGGGATATCGGTATCTTCCCAAGTTTCACCACCATCCTCGGACGCGTAAACTGCTGTCCTATTGTTGGTAACCACAGCTACTAGCTCAGGGTTACCAGGTGTCACAGCTACATCCCAAGCAGGCAGCTTGGCTCCTGTGGCATTGAGAGCTGCAGTTAAATTATCCCATGTAACCCCGCCATCAGTTGACTTATAGACTTTGCCGTTCGGAATATCTATAGCATAGAAAGTCTCATCATCAGACCCAACCGCCAAAGCATTTATCTCGCTGGGGCTAACCACTACAGCTCCCTCTTCACTCGGGGTATCCACAATAGACCACTTCGCCCGGTCTGGGCTAGCCGAAGCTGAGTCATTCCCTAATAGGAATAAGCCAGGGGATAACAACAGAAGCGTTAAACCTAGGCATAGTGCTAGAAGATTTCTCTTGGTCCTCAAGCCCGATGATGATAACACCTAAATGTTAGATTCCTATTAAGATTTGGGGACACTTCGTATTATTGTTAGCTGTTTCCCATTGCTTTGTCAATAGGCGGCAAAACATTCCCATCGTTCCAGATAGGCTAACGGAACCTCCAGCCAAAGCTAAAGGGATAGCAAAAGGAAGATAAATGAGCTGGATAATCTCAAAAGCCCTTCGCCTCTGGCTCAGGCAAGCAAGACATTCATGAATTAATACTAGTACCAAATTACCATTGACAGGAAGGGTGATTATGTTAGCATGAGTGTTAGACATGAAGGTAATGGAATTCACAGGCAAAAAGAAATTTGAGCAGCCCAAAAGTCACTTCATACAGCGACTTAAGAGCCAGGGCTATGAAGTGGAGCAGGATGCCACGATGAGAGGTAGATCTGGCGCTGAGCATAGTTTTGACATATTAGCTCACAGAGACAATGGCTTTACTGCTTACACTGTGGCCACAGATATTTTCACGAGCGATAACCAGGAAATAGGCCTGGGACAAGTCTTTGGCTTTGATGATAAATTCTATGACTGTGGCATTAGAGACAAAGTTCTTATTGCTCTACCCAAGCTTGACTCTGTAGCCACTCGCTTTGCCCAAGGACAACGGGTAAAGGTATTTGAAGAAGAGAGCTTAAAAGCATTCCTTGCTTCGCCTCCACCCCCTAAGAAACGAGTCGAAGAAAGGCTCTCGCGCATCCCTGAGACAAAATCTGAATTAGCGCGAGCCTTGACACAACTCGGCTATAAGGTCGAAGAAAACGCCGCAGTTTCAGGAAAATCAGGAGCGAAATATACCTTCGATATTTTGGCTTCCTTTCACGATGGCCTTGTAACTCAAAACGTAGGCATAGACAATATGAGCAGCGGTGAACTGAGCCTAAGTCAGATATCTCTATTTGATACTAAGGCCTATGACGCTGGGATTCAGGAAAAAGTCCTTCTGGTTGCTGGGGAACTTGCTGCCGAAGCCAAGCAGTTCGCTCAACAACAGAGAATAAGAATCATCCAAATTGGAACTCAGGAGGCAAAAACATCTCCCTTGCAGAGCGCTGTCGAGGAGTTGTTAAGTACGGAACTGGAGGTAAAACCGCTCAAAAAGAAGCCTATGCCTGGAGTCTTGCAGATGATCCCCGAAGCTATGGCGAGAAGATTTAATGTCATGCCTATAGCTATTATAGACAACGCTTTACAAGTGGCTATGGCAAACCCTGCTGATATCTTTGCCTTAGAGGCCTTAGCATTGCAGAGCAGGATGAGGATAGAACCTATAGCTGTCAGTGAAAAGGAAGTTCAGGAAGCCATTGACTTCAATTATAGGGGCTTTGGGGAAATTGAGGAGCAAGCATCTCGTATCCCAACAGGCGTTGAGGAAGGAGATAAGACAAGCCTAATTGAGGCTACCGCCGATGCCCCCGTCTCTAGTGCTTTACGCCTCATAATTGAGGAGGCAAGTAAAGCTAGAGCTTCCGACATACATATCGAGCCCGAGGAGGACAAGTTGAGGATACGCTATCGCATTGACGGCGCCCTCCAAGATGTTATGTCTCTTCCTCCCAAAATACATCTTCCTCTCACCTCCCGAATAAAGATAATGGCTGATATGAATATTGCCGACCATCTCCGCCCCCAAGACGGACAATTCTCCACTGAGTCTGCAGGTAGGCCTATAGACATTCGCGTGGCCACCTCACCCACTGTGCGTGGGGAAACCACGGTGCTACGACTTCTGGACAAATCATTGGCAATTATGGATTTGCCTCAATTGGGTTTTTCCCCTGGAAGTTTGGCCAAATATGAAAATATGCTCAAGGTTCCCTTTGGCATGATTTTAATTAGCGGTCCCACCGGTGCAGGCAAGACCACCACCCTTTACGCATCACTAAATAGGCTAGACAGGGTATCCCGGAACATAATCACCATTGAGGACCCTGTGGAATACCGGTTCGCCGGTATGAACCAAATTCAGGTCAACCCCAAAGCGGGGCTTACCTTTGCCAGCGGACTGCGCTCTATACTAAGGCTTGACCCCGACGTTGTGCTAGTGGGCGAAATTCGTGATGCTGAAACCGCCAACATAGCTATTCAGTCGGCTCTAACCGGACACCTGGTTCTCTCTTCCATCCATGCCAACGATGCTGTGGGAGTCGTATTTCGTCTCCTTGACCTGGGCATAGAACCATTCATGGTGTCTTCAGCACTAATCGGCGTGGTAGCTCAGCGTATGGTGCGTCGCATTTGTCCTGACTGCTCTGCGAATAAAGAAGGCTCTGCGATGGAACAGGTAGCTTACACTCAGGCAACTGGTGAAAAGAAAACCGAATTTGTCTACGGCACTGGCTGTGATCTGTGCAGTTATACTGGTTACCGAGGCAGAACGGGGCTTTTCGAAATTTTGCCGCTGAGCGACAATATAAGAATGCAAATACTAAAAGGTGCCGGCACCGCTGAGGTCCGAGAACAGGCAATAGAAGAAGGAATGGTGCCAATGCTCAGAGACGGCATGCTCAAAGTAAAAGCGGGCATCACCACCCCTTCGGAAGTACTGCGTAATGCCTATTTCATAGAGTAGGAATAGAATGAGGTGGCCAATGAGTTAGATTTGTTGTGACTTTTTAAGGTCATACCAAGTGCAGGAGAGTTACATGGATTTTCAATATGTAGGTTACACTCGGGATAAAAAGCTGTTGCGGGGTAAGGTCACTGCTATTAACGAAGAGGCGGCTTTGGATGTGCTCAAGTACAGCGGCTATAACGTGCTCAGTCTCAAGAAGATGACGCCATTTTTCAATGCTGAGAAGCTAAGCGCAACTTTCTCTCAGATAAAGCCGCAGGAGTTGGTCATGTTTTCTCGCCAGTTAGCTTTGCTGGTGGAAACTGGCACTGATATCGTCTCTGCCCTGGATTTGCTGCGGGAACAAATTACCAGCAGCGACTTGAGAAAAATAGTGATGGAGGTTATCAGCGACCTCCGCAGTGGGCTCCCGCTGGCCCAGGCTCTGGAGAAACATCCCAAAGCTTTCTCAGCACTTTACTGTCGTACTATAGCTATAAGCGCTGAAACTGGTAATCTGGAGCAAGGATTCAGGCTAATGGCCGATCATATTGAAAAGCACGCCGATTCAGCTAAGAAGATACGTAGCGCCCTCATCTATCCCATCATCGTCCTGGTCTTGGCTGTCGGTGTCATAGCTGTGTTAGTTACCTTCGTTATGCCTGCTTTCATCAACCTATATGGCTCACTGGGAGTAGAATTGCCCGCCGTGACCAGGGCACTCATAGCTATAGTTGGATTCCTTCTCAATTACGGGCTATTTCTCCTGGCAGGCATAGCTGGTATTGCAATTGCAGCCTTTGCGTATATAAAAACGCCAATTGGTAGCTATCAATGGGATAGATTCAAGCTTGGCTTTCCCAAGCTTGGGCCCATCATTCGGTTTAGCGAGTTGAGCCGCTGCTGCCGCACCATATCTCTTCTATTCCGTGCCGGCGTACCCTTGCCTGAGATAATGACCCTATCTATCAATGGCAGCGGCAACAAGGTGGTCCAGCGAGCCCTTACTCAGGTTAGAGATGAAATGCTCAAAGGACAAGGCTTGTCCAGACCCATGGCCAGGAACCATGTTTTCCTTCCCTTGATGGTGCAGATGGCAGCGGTGGGCGAGGGGACCGGTAACTTGGATAATACCATGGATACAGTAGCGCAGAGCTATGACATGGAAGCCGATGATCGCACTAATAACCTAGTCGCTCTGGTTCAGCCAGCCATGACAATATTCATAGGTGGATTGGTGGGTTTCATTGCCCTGGCCCTAGTTTCCACCATGTACTCCATCATGGGCTCATTCGGTTGATAACGGGCGTAATACGCTTGGTCGAGCTATACAGATGAGGTCTTGATATGAAAGCTAAATTCAGGGGAACGCGACGGGGCTTGACTACTTCGAGAATTCTCATTCCCGTCCCCTCTTTGAGAGCACGGGGGGTAAGCTTAGCACAGAGCCAAAAGGGGCTGGGCCTAATTGAGGTGCTAATTGCTGTGGCCATTTTGGGGGTGGTGGCGGCTGTTTTTCTCTCTTCTCTGGCCACCAGCTCTAAAGCTACAATTATCGCCGATGAGCAGACCAATGCTGAAAGCCTGACCCGAAGCGAGTTGGAGTATGTTAAGAGTCAACCTTTCTCCGAGGTTGCCTGGTCCTACGTTGTTTCCACTACAGGTTATTCCACCGATTCTAATTATCCATCATGGTGGGATGCTACCGACCCTGATTTCCACAAGCTTCCTGCTGAATATAGTGGCTATTCTGCTAATGTCACTGCCGAAGGCTATGACGCCAATGGTGATGGCCACGATGACATGGGCATCTGGCGAATCACAGTCCAGGTTCACCACAGCGAGAATCCTAATCCCGATAACAGGGTATTGACTACCACGACCTATAAGGTGTTCCTATGAAGTTTATAGATAAGAATCAAAAAGGCTTCACTCTCATAGAAATACTGGTAGCTTTAGGTATTTTCGGCTTGGTAGCCGCTGCTGCCAGCGGGACTATTGTTCAGGTAATTCAGAGCAGCCGTACCACTGACCACATGACTGCCCTGCGTCAGGTGCAGTCTGCGGGCTACTGGGTTAGCCACGATGGTGTCCAAGCTCAGCAGGTCACTATCTCCGCTGCCCCGGGGCTTCCCTTTACCCTAACCTGGACTGACTGGGATGACAACGATATCCACGAAGTGGAATATTCTTTACAGCAGGATATGGCCGTAGATTATCTCCAGCGTAAGGAAGTGGTAAATGGTGAGGCTGCTAACCCCATTATAGCTATAGTGGGTCAATATATCGATCCCGACAATACCCTCTGTGAGCCGTTTGACCAAGAGCTTGGCGGTGGTGAGACGTTCACTTTTACAGTGACGGCAACGATGAACCAACAGACGGAAACCAGAACATATGAAATTAAGCCCCGAGCCCTTTTATAAGTGACATAAATGGAGCGCGAAAATAGCACAGTAGTGACAGGTAAATTTCCAAGTTGACATGGCAGACTTATGAGAAAGACGATAAGCCATTTGATGAAAGATGAATCTGGGCAGGGTGTCCTTCCTTTGGTTCTAATCTTAGTCGTTCTAGGTTCTTTGATTATTATCCCGCTTCTGGCCTTCATGAGCACAGGACTCAAAGCAGGCCACATGCATGAAGACAAGACCCAAAGGTATTATGCCGCCGATGCTGGTGCAGAGGATGCCATGTGGCAGATAAAGAATAACCAACTAGATATCCTGTTTCCCGGCTATGACTCATATGACTACGCTACGCCCTATCCCTATACACTGGCCGATAATGTAAGCGGCAAGAATGTGGATATTACTATAGAAAATGCCTGGATTCCTAAGGGAATAAGTGCTCCAGAGTCATACCAAGCGGAGGAAATTATCCAGCAGGCTAATCTGGTGATGGTTGGCAGTATCAGTGGGGAATCGGAGTATCAAATCAAGATAAGCTATTACTATGATGAGGTAGGCGACCCCAATGGGGAAAATCTGGAGGTAGAAACGATAGGGATATGGCTACCCCCTGGCTGCCACTATGATGATGAAGGCCCGTGCAATCTTGTGGATGGTCCCGATACGGCCGGCTATGCCGAACCAAGCGTTGAGTCTCATTGTAGCGGCGAGGCGGTGGTCTGGGATTTCGGCCTCGGCGTTCCGCTCATAGACTTTCCCGATTTCGGTGGTACAGGCTACCCTCTAACAAAGGTCATCACCTTCCAGTTCGTCCCACCACCGCAGGCCAAAGATCCAGTGTCTGCCGTCAGCTGGATGGAGACGGACGGGGTTGATGATATGTCTGTTTCTGTCGCCTGGGATGCCGATATCAAAGTTTACAACATTGTATCCACAGCCACTACTCCCGCTACGGGCAAGCAGACTGTTGTTGATACCTACATTACTAAAACTGTGCCCCGCGAATTGGGTACGACTATTACCGGAGACTACCGCGCCGTAGGCAATACCTTGATGATAGACCAATATCATGATTACGGCGGGCCAAGGCGAGACACTTTACTTGATGAGAGCGATGCCGCGGTTAGTGATATCCCTTCTGATGCCAGAGTAGATGGCGCTTACCTTTACTGGACAGCCTGGCTGAGCGGAGCTGGTGAGCAGATACTATTTGTGGACGGTTGTTCAGACTTTAGCGATTGGGCTAATCCAGGTAGCGATTGGAGAATCTCCTCAAGGAGATTCAGTGGACATCACCAGGGCTCTGAGGACCATAGATACCTCGCCCTGGAAGATAGCCTGGACATGAGTGCGTACTCAGGCGAAACGGTGACCGTCCGCTGGGACCAGTCCACGTCCTCCGGGTGGTACGTAGACTATAATGATTGTCTCAAGTTTGAGTTTTCTGGCGACGGCGGCAATAGCTGGGGTGGCCTTATCACTGCCTTTTGCGACGGCAACCCACCCTACAGTTTTAGCTACGATATCCCAGATGAATATTTAACCGATAGTTTTAAAATGAGGTTCTACCTGCATAACTTTAGCGGTAGATCTGAGTATGTATATATCGACAATATTTGTATTGCCGCAACCCAAGCGACAATAGCCGATACTTTGGTCACTTTTAAGATAAACGGCCAGCAGGTTTATCTTTATGAAGATGGTGAGCCCCAGCAGGGCGCTCAGGAGATAACTGCCTCCAAATGGACGGTTCTGGATAATGAACCCGGGGAGTATTCCTATGCTTGTTATCGGGATGTAACTAAACTGATCCAGGCATTTTCTGACCTCGGGGATGGGCAAAACCACACTGGCAATGGAGTTTATACCGTGGGTGAGGTGAATGGGGATACAGGTGACGAATGGTCCTATGCAGCCTGGTCTTTAATAATCATTTACTCCAGTGCTCAGACAGAGCGACGCCAGCTTTATCTCTATGATGACTTTATTTACTCTGGTATGGACCAGAATGTCGATTTTGATGGTGACGGCATGCCTGGGGGCATAATTACTCATTTCCTCGCCCCGGACCCAGTTGAGGGCGAAACCGAGGCTGCCAGGCTGACTTGCTTTGTCGGCGAGGGGGATGATTACTATAATGGTGATTCCATACTGGTCAATGGCAACTATCTCTCTAATGCCGCAAGTCCCTGGAATGATGTATGGAACTCGGCATCCCCTGAACTTACGGAGGATGGCATAGATATTGATACTTTTGAAATTAGTTGGGCTAGCGGAATAATAGAGCCAGGGGACACCTCCGCTCAGGTGGACTTGCCGACCGAAACGGACTCCTGGAACTTGGTGTATATTATCCTTTGCTTCCGCAGCGAGATTAATACCGGCGGCACCATCAGCTATTTGGTAAGAGGGTGAGCATGGCATGGAGCCAAAAGGGTCAGGGCTTAATTAAGGTACTCATTGCTGTGGCCATTATTAACTGTTTAGAGAGGAGATAAACTTAGCATGGAGCCAAAAGGAGGACAGAACTTAATGGAGGTGCTAATTGCCTTGGCCATTTTCGGGGTAGTCGTGGTGGCTTTTTTATCTGCTCTAGCCACCGGTTCCCAAGCCATAATTGTAGCCGATGAGCAAACCACTGCCGAAAGCCTGGCCCGAAGCGAGTTGGAGTACGTCAAGAATAGCGCTTACGACAACATCAATAATCCCCCTCAATATTCTTTAGACCCAGCTATCGATATTCCTGATGGCTACAATATAGAGATGGAGGCTATTCGTTTGGACCCTGAAGACGATGGTATTGAGGATGACGATGGCATCCAGAAGATAACAGTGGAGGTGTACCACCAGGACAGTCCAACGCCGAGTCTGATACTGAGTACCTCGGGCTACAAGGTCAACCGATGAAGCTGATAAGACCAAATCAAAAAGGCTTTACTTTCATAGAAGTAGTGATAACTTTAGCTATATCCGGCTTGGTAGTCACTGCTGTCAGCGGGACTATCACTCAGCTAATTCAGAGCAGCAGTACCACGGATCACATGAATGCCTTGCGCCAGGTGCAGACTGCAGGCTATTGGGTGAGCAAGGATGGTATTCAGGCAGAGAGTCTTACTACGCAGGGTTACCTCCTTTACGTCTGCCGGACTGATTGGGATGACAGCGACCTCCATGAGGTCGTCTATTCCTTGCAGGATATGCCTTCAGGCGCATTAAAGCAGCTCCAGCGTGAAGAATCGCTGAATGGTGTGCCGATGGCTACAACTATCGTAAGTCGGTATATCGACCCAGCCCAGACTAGTTGTGTCTGGGACCCTGATGCAAATACACTCACTTTTATAGTGACGTCGACGATGGCCCAGCATACTGAAACCAGAACATATGAGGTGCAGCCAAGACCTTCAACCTGACAAAGATCGTGTTGACATCATGGAGATGTACCGGTGAAAAGTATCTTTAGCGGCTTGATAAAAAATCAATCAGGACAGGGTGTCCTGGCTATGGTTCTCATATTAGTGATTCTGGGGGGCTTGATTATTGGCCCGCTTCTGGCCTTTATGGGCACGGGTCTCAAAGCTGGCCAGATGCATGAATCGAAGGAGCAGGAGCTTTACGCCGCCGATTCCGGTGTAGAAGATGCCATTTATTGGCTACCTCAGTTACATGCGAGCGGAGGGTCATCAGGGCCTTATGAGAATTGGGTACGGAATTCATACGAAATAAATGACAGAAACGTCGATGTCAGTGTAGAAAATGTCACTAGCCAGACCTACAAGATTAGTTCCATAGCCACCAGCGATGACGGGAGCAACACCACGGTTGTTTCATACGTCTCCGCGTCATTTCTTGATTTCGGTGACCTGCTGCAAAGTGCCATTACCAGTAATGCCACTGTTACAATACAACCGGGTACCACGATCTCGGGAAATGTTACACTGCCAGACGCCGATAACCTAAATAACAAAGGTACCATCAATGGCACCGTCAACGAAGAGGTTTTAGACTGGCCTACCGCCGAGCAGCTTCGCGATTTCTACCTCCCAGGTGTAAACCAGTCAGACCCCTTTCCTTACGATACTATAGACCTCAAATATGAGAGCACTATCAGGCCGTTGTATAGAGACGGATCCTTGACAGTCAAGAACACCGCATCCACCACAAAGAATGCGACAGTGGAAGGGACCATCTACGTTACAGGCGACCTGACAGTGATGCCAGATTGTGGGCTAGTGCTTAATGGGCAGACTATAATTGCCGAAGGCTTCATTGATTTGCGGCCAGGATGTGCTATCTATGGCTCAGGATGTATTATCGCTGTGGGAGACCTCTTTTTCAACCCAAGCGTCTCTTCCGAGCCAAATTACTTCCTATTAATTATGTCTGTGGCAGGAGACGTTAAACTAAACCCCAGCGGCGATTTTTATGGGGCTGTGGTTGGGAACGTTGAGGTTGATACACAACCAAAGTGTTCTCTTAATTGGTTAAGCCCAAAAGATCAAGACTTGAACTTCCCTGGGGAGGGAGACGAGAATGAAATGATTAGCGAATTAAGTATAGTCTCCTGGGAAATAATCTGATGAAGATATGGAGGAAGACAGGCCTTCACCACTTCCAGTCATTGAACCAAGCCTGTATAATAAGATATTGAAGGCAGGGATAGATATTAAAGGCATTGAAGATAAGTAAGGCAACCCAGTGGATTTTGCTCATCGGCGTTTTTGCCATTTTGCTTATTAGCGCATCTGTGGCTTATGGCCGCCAGCAAGTACAGCAAACTGCGTTGAGTTTCTCTATAGCTCAGGCTAATCAAGATTTCATAAAATATTCAGCGCAGAAAGAAGATTTAGAAAGCAAGCGCAGGGTAGCTAATTCCCGAATTGCCAGTGTCCAGAGCGAGTTCCGCCAATACACCGAATCCATAGAAATTGACGAGGCCCTGTTTGAGCTCGCTGAGGATGCTGGCGTGACCATAACCAAGCTCACCTTCACAATTCCCGGGGAAGAGGAACTTGGTGGCATTACCTATCGCGTTTTTTCTCCGGTCGTCACCGCCGAAGGTGAAGTGCTGCCAGAATTGCTCCTCTTCAGCAAGAAGATAAGCGAGAGCTTTGCCACTGTTGCCATAGAGTCAGTAAAGATAGAGGGAGGCGAGGGCGAAGAAAATCCCAAAATTGTTCTGCAGTTGAAAATTTATGCTTATTAAACAAAGTAGCAACGCTATGGTGCCATCCTTCGGGTTATGCCTAGGATTGATTTGCAGGGGTGTGGCCAAAGCTCTGTGCTACAAAGTGCGAAATGATTAAAAATGGCTAAAGAAGCGACCACCATATATATAGATGACTCAGCCATCTGGGTACTGACGACCAAGGGAAGGCACGCTCAGAAATGGGTGACCATGCCCCTAGAGCCTGGACTGGTCAAAGATGGGGTTATCCAAGAGGAGGACGCCGTGGCTAACAAGGTCAATGAGCTATGGCGAACTCAAAAAATAGGCACCGGTAGAGTAATCGCTGGCATCAGCGGCATTAACTGTCTTTATCGCTTGCTCACGCTTCCCGAGCTGCCCAGGGAGTTGTTGCCCGAGGCCGTGACGAGGGAGGCAGGCAGAGTCCTTGGAATCCCCTTGGAGCAACTTTACCTCTCCTGGCAGATTCTCCCTTCCCTGAGAGGAGAAACCCTGGTCTATTTGGCAGCATCACCGAAAAACTCGGTGGATGCTCTAATCTCAACTCTGCGAAAGGCAGGCTTAAATCCCTACCTTATGGACCTAAAACCCCTGGCTTTGGCTAGAACTATTACTGAGCCTAGAGCCATCATCATCGACCTCCAGCCTGCTAATTTCGACATCGTGGTTGTGGCCGATGGTATTCCTCAAGTAGCACGCAGCCTGACTTTGACTCAACAAGCTCCGCTAGAGGAAAAAGCAAGTCTGATTAAGAAAGAGCTTGATAGGGCTATCACTTTCTATAATTCTGGACATGCGGATAATCCCATTGAAGCGAGCGTCCCCTTGCTTGTTTCCGGGGAACTTACTGAGCAACAAGATGCCTGGAAGGCGTTAATCGGTAAACAGGAGCGGCCTGTGCAGGCGTTATCCCTGCCTATGCAGACTCCAGAAAACTTTCCGCCAGGTCAGTATGTAACCAATATTGGTCTGGCCCTCAAGGAAGTGCTGGCTTCGGAGAGAGGAGCTATCGCCTATTCTCTGGTCAATTTTAATGTCCTTCCCGAAGTCTATATCCCCAAAGCCCGCCCTCTATCCGAGGTTCTCTTCATACCCACTATCGTAGCTGGCATTATCCTGGTGGCCTTCGCTGCTTTCTTTAACATCACCGCCTCAGCATATACCGCTGCCTTGCGAAATGAACTAGCAAGCATAAACCAGCGGATTATCTCCCAGCAGGTTCGAGCCCAGGACATAATCGCTCTAAGACAAGAGGTTTCCTCGCTGGAAGAAACCGTTGATGTCTTTACCAACATGCTCCATGGTTTAACCACGGGACGAGATGAAATCAACAGGGACTTGGCCAGCATAAACGAAGGCCTAAAAATTGGAGGCATAAATCTGGAATCGGTAAACGACGATACTAAGACTATAACCATAAAGGGCTTAGCCGATAGAGAAGATGCCATCTTCGGCTACGCCAGAGCTTTGAGGGCCAGTGGAAGATTTGCCCAGGTAGTTATCACTAGGATGGAGGGGACACAGGAAGGGAAAGAGATGAGCTTCACCTTGACCATTATTAAATAGGAGGCTGAAAACTCCCACGATTCAGTACTAAAATACCTTCATTAGATGACCAAAAGGCTATTTAAATTTAAGGTTCTATGTTCTAATATAAGAGAGCGATGGAAAATATTTTAGACCTGCTTCGGTTAGCTAAGCAGGAGGATGCCTCTGATTTGCATCTGGTGTCTGGCTGTGCACCTATGTTCCGTATAAATGGTGCACTGCAACCTGCAGATAGTATGAAGCTATTATCTCCCGAGGAGATAAGCGAGGCTTTTGTCCAGCTAACCACGCCAGAACAAAGGGAGCAGTTTCAGCATACTCTGGAGCTTGATTTTGGGTTTTCCTTGCCCGGAGTAGGCAGGCTTCGTTGCAACGTTGCTCAACAGCGCGGAGCCCTCAGCTTCGCACTGCGCCTCTTGTCTCCGGAGATTCCCACTATAGATGAATTGGGCTTACCTCACATATGCAAAGAGCTAGCTATGAGACCCCGGGGATTAGTGATAGTCTCTGGGCCTACAGGAAGCGGCAAAAGCACGACCCTGGCAGCCATGATACATCATATCAATGTTAATAGAACCTGCCACGTCGTCACCATAGAAGACCCTGTGGAATATACCCATCCCAACCTCGAATCAGCCATCACCCAGCGAGAACTGGGCAATGATACGCTATCCTTTCCTGCAGCCTTGAAGCACGTATTGAGGCAGGACCCGGACGTTATCCTTGTTGGTGAGATGAGGGATTTGGAAACCGCTGCCTCCGTGCTTACTGTGGCTGAAACAGGACATCTGGTACTAACCACTGGCCATGCTCCCAGCGCAGCTCAGGCTATGGAGAGGGTTATAGATATGTTCCCTCCGGAGCAGCATTACCTAGCCCAGACAAGACTAGCTTCTCTAACCGTTGGTGTTTTGAGTCAGGCATTGGCCCCACGAGCCGATGGCTCAGGAAGAATAGCCGCCGTGGAAATCATGTTGGGCACCCCTGCCGTAGCAAACCTCATTCGAGAGGGCAAAATATATCAACTCCCCAATGTAATTCGCACCAGCAGTCAAGAAGGCATGAAGACATTGGATCAATCGTTAGTTAGCCTTTACCTTAACGGAACCATCAGTGGTGAAAGCTTGGTAAACCTCTGCAACGACAGAGATGAGATAGAGAAGCTTGTCGGCCACGTGGTGGCGGCTTAAGCTTGCCTTCTCCAACATTAGCTGAATAATCGACAGGACCTGCGGCTTCCTCATAGTTATCCCTCCCAAGATAACAACTCTGAATTAAGGAGCCTGGTTTCCTTTATATAAGGAAAAGATGCTAAAATTAGATTAGCTGGGAGGGCTAAAAATGGGTGATATTCTAGATGAAGTCACAGCGCTTATCAGATGTAAGGAGTGCCCCTGGTATAAGAACTGCTTAACCCCTGTTCAGGTTAGCACCGAGGATATTGCGCAATTCAGGACGGCAATGCAGGGTACAAATATCCCTGAACAAGCCAGAAGCGAGCTAGACCAGATTATAGAAAGTATAGCCTCTACTAGTCAGGATATGATTCTCCAGAGCTGTCCTGTATTTACTCAACGCCTTAAGGAGGACCCCAGACTTGCCCAGCGAATCAAGGAGATGATGCAGAACTGGGGAAAAGAAGGAGAGCCTGATAAGTAACAGCCCGATGAAAAACTCATTTTGCTCTTTCCCACCTAGAATCATTCAAATATAAAAAGCGTTTGGGCTTTGAAGACTTTTTGGGGAAGGTAGAGACTAATGGCAGAACAGTTAGGCAAGATAGAAAAGCTCGAAGTTGAGCACTTTAGACAAGGGAAGAAGCTTTACCTCGTGCCACTTATATATTCTGGTGACGAGGCGCCTGATGAATACAAAGAAAAGTGTAGTCATTATTGGCAACAGGTAGCGGAGCAGCTAAACAATTTGGCATCCAAGATCGGGAAGGTAAACCGGGTTTACCATGAATCAATATTTCAACCTGGTGAAGCTGGTATGAAGGCTGTGGAGAGGCTAAGTCCAAGCAGTTATCAAATTGCTAAAAGCCAGTTCGACAATGGTGCTATCCTTGAGACAATTGAAGAAAAGGAATTGTTTGAAGAAGTCATGGACTGGCAGAGATGCCTGATGCTTGGCTTCATAAGTGAGAAGGTGGCAAGCAAAGTCTCTGAGTTCTATGTCGAGGCGGCAAAGAAAAGAAATGAACTAATCGCTAATAAGATAAGCGAGACGCTTGCAGATGATGAGGCTGGGCTTCTGTTCATAAGAGAGGGACACTCGGTGCAATTTCCTATCGATATAGAGGTATTCAGTGTTTTCCCACCAGCTCTGGATGAGATACACCGCTGGCTCCGTGACCAAGCCAGTCTGGGGATAGAGAAGGCTGAAGAAAAGGCCAAAGGAGAAGCTAAAGAGGCGGCTGGGGCAAAGGTTAAAAGAAAGACTAAGAAAAGGGCAAAAAGAGAGCCAAAAGAGTAGCCCTTCCTTTTGGGGTATCCTGTGAAGATAAGAAAACCTGCTGTTTCTGGTATGTTTTATGCTGGCACTGCCAGAGAACTAAAAGAACAAATTGAATGGTGCTATAAACATGAGCTTGGACCCGGCACTATACCTAAGGTGAATGACAAAGGACTGAGGGAGATTGTAGCTATCGTTGCCCCTCATGCTGGCTATTATTATTCGGGGCCAGTAGCAGCCCATGCCTATAAGGAACTTGCAGATGATGGAATATTCGACACTGCTGTGATACTTGGTCCTAACCATACCGGGTACGGGTATCCAGTTTCTCTATGGGCAGGAGCTGTATGGAACACGCCCTTGGGTGAGGTGGAAATAAATGAAGAACTTGCCCAAAGACTTTTGGGTAAGGTTATTAAGGCAGACGAGACAGCTCATATACATGAGCATAGTATTGAAGTGCAGTTACCTTGGCTTCAACATCTCTATAAGAGGATAAAAATCGTGCCCATAGCTATGCTGGCTCAAGACTTGGAAACAGCTCAGACGGTAGGCAAGGCTATCTCCCAGGCAGGCGATAACTTAATAATTATAGCCAGTAGTGATTTTACACATTATGAGCCTCACTCTGTAGCCGAGGAAAAAGATGCGTCCGTAATAGAGGCCATAGTTGGTCTTGATGCTGAAGAGCTATATAAGCGGTGTGAGCTTCTCAATTGCACAATGTGCGGCTATGGTCCGGTGGCTGCAGCTATTGTGGCAGCGAAAGAAATGAAAGCCAAAAGGGCAAATCTATTGAAATATGCCACTAGCGGAGACACGAGTGGTGATTTTTCCCGAGTGGTCGGCTACGGCTCCATCGCAATAAAACGGTAAACCAATCATCACCATCGAGAGCTGATTATTTCTCCTTTGACCCCTCCATCTATCGTGATGATGCCAAAAGAGTCCGTTGCCTTTCCCGGATTGAAAAGGAGGATATCATCGGTGACCTTGTTTTGGGATTGATGAGAATGGCCATAGATGATAATGTCAATCTGGTCTCCCTCAAACATTCTCCTCACTCTCTCTTCTATTCCCAAAGGACCGCCTGAGCCATGAGTTATGCCAATCCGCTTATTTTCTATTTGGAGTATCTCCTTGACTGGGAGCATGGTTCTTAGCTCCATTGAATCCATATTACCTTGGACTGCTCTCACCTCTCTCAGCCGCTTCAACTCCTTAAGCACTTGCACAGCGGTGAAATCCCCTGCATGGATTACCAAATCCACCGTGGAGATGGCATCAATTATCCTTTTAGGGATGTGCTTAAGCAGGCTTACATGAGTGTCAGCAAGCACAGCTATCTTCATAACAAGCCTCCTTGGACTACATCGGAATCTTGGCATCAGCTGAGAGCGGAGGCAATATTAAGCTGGTCAGTTAAGAATGCTATCACCTTGGATGAAGGATTACAAGAATGCTTGTCAGTGATGGTTTTCGGAGGTGGCTTGCTTCACCAATTGGATGGTTTTGTCCACATTAGATAGGGAGAAGGATAACCCCAGTTCCTTAAGCTCTTTGTAGCCTAATCCCTGGAATAGTTTTCTTCCGGCTACTCTAGTCATTTCGTCATAGATAGCCGGCCAATCTGGGCTCCGTCTCTGGGCACAAAAGAGAATAAAATCACGAAGCTGGGGGGATATGTTATCCATGCATTATTAGTTTATGTCCAGAGCCCTAATCTAACAAGCCTGCTCATGGCTGCTGGGACGCCATCTTTTCCCTTGTCCTACCCTTGGATAGTCCCTTGGTCAAGGCTTGAGGCTCACCCCTGTCCTTTGCCGCATATGAGCCCCTGAAAAAAATTTTAGGGCAAGTAAACCTGTAAGCCGAGTTCTGTGCTCCACATGGAGCGGTGACCATCCATCTAGCCCTGATGTTACCATCAGGGTCAAGCGACCAACCCGAAGGCATCAGCCGAGCACCTCAGACTTATCCCAAGGTCCTGAGACTTTGGGACAGTCATCGCCCTCTTATTTGGTCTTGCTCCAGGTGGGGTTTGCCCAGCTAACTAGTCTCCTAATTGCTGGTGAGCCCTTACCTCACCATTTCACCCTTACCCGCACTGGCTAAGCCAGCCGCTGGCGGTATGTTTCTGTGGCACTTTCCGTAGGGTCACCCCTCCTGGGTGTTACCCAGCACCCTGCTCGGTGGAGCTCGGACTTTCCTCCCTGGCAGATTTAAGCCAGAGCGGTCACCCGGTTTACTTGCCCAAGTTTAGTTTATAGATGAGCAGGACAAAGGTCAAGCCTCGGAGCTATTACACGTACAGTATCCTGCTGCAGCTATTACATTGGATTAAATCGCCAGCTTTGGCCTTCTGCCATTGACTCGTAGATACGGTGATGTGACATCCTTGGCATCTCCCTCGCTCCACTTTGACTACAGCCTGTCCCCTCATCAGCCTGACTCGCTCATAAATGTCGAGGGCTTCAGAGTCAATTTGCTGGGCTAGGCCATCACGGTTTCCCTTGAGCTTAGCAAGCTCAGCTTCGATTTCAGTTTTTCTGTTTCCCAGAGTTTCCTGCCTCTCTTGCCATTCTCGCTTCAGTCGCTCAAACTCCTCGCCGCTAGTTTTCACTTTAGCTTCCATCTCTTCCACCTGGCTCATTAATCCTAATAGGGCATCCTCATTCGTACTAATCTTGCTCTTAAGGACTTTGACTTCTTTCTCAAGGTTAACCAGCTCCTTAGGATCCTTGGTTGTGCCACTGTAAAGTTTGCTATCAATCCGTTTGACCTTCTCCTGAAGGTCTCCCAGTTCCCATTCAGAGCTCTTTTGCTTTTTCTTTGCGTCTTCCAGTTGTTCTTTTTGCGAGGTCAGCTTAGATTCGGCGGCAAGCAAGGCCTTATCATCGCTCAACCCATTTTCAACATCATTCAGCTCTTGCTGCTTACTTTGAAGCTCCAGGTCAATCTGCTGCAACCTGTAAAGTTGCTCTGGCAAACTCATGTTGAGGCCTATTGTAAAAGCGGGGTGGGAGTATTGTCAAAAAATATAGGCAGCTTCCTGGGAAAACTAGGAGGCTAAAGTTCCACAATCCTGGGCTTCACGCAGCATTTTTCGGCAGCGACAATGGCATCTATCTGGGATACAACATCATCAAGCTTATCTTGGTGGCTTGTTATTACATAATCAAAAAGCGGGAGGCTTTTTATTTCCCCCTTAGCTCTTTCCAACCTCAGCGCCAAATCTGTCGAAGACTCGCTGCGTCGCTTCCTCAACCTCATTTCCAACTCCTCTATCGAAGTAGGCATGAGGAAAATAAATACCGCTTGCGGCAGGATTTCCTTGATGGCAGCGGCACCCTGAATATCTACTCTGACTATTGCATCTATCCCCTTGGATAAAGCTGAACTTATTTCGTCCTTTGGTACACCATAGTAGTTGCCATAGACATTAGCCCACTCTAAAAATTGCTTTTTATCTCTCATCTGTTGAAATTCTTCCTGGGAAAGGAAATGATAATCCACCCCATTCTTCTCGCCAGCACGCTTACGACGCGTGGTAGCGGTAACAACATAGTGGAAGGGACGCCCTAACTTGCTCATTCGGGTGAGTACAGCGTCCTTGCCTACTCCCGAAGGTCCGGAAAGAACAACAAGCAGGGGTCGAGACCCTTGGCTGCCTCCCTGCTTCGTTCGAGGCTTCGGCTGGAGGCTGCGGTCAGGCACTTCACGGTTCAATTTTTCCCTCAGACGACATAGAGGTAGTGGCTAACCTGTGAGCGATAGTCTCCGCTGTCACAGCAGCCAACATTATGTGACCAGTGTCAAAAAGAATAGCAGTCTTGGCTTTTCTGCCATGAGTGGCGTCAATCAAAAGCCCATTTTCTCTTGATTCCCGAAGGAAGCGCTTGATTGGTTGCTGGTCTATGGAAAGGAAAGCAATTACCCTATTTACAGCTATGACACTACCAAAACCTACATTAACTAATTCCGTAGCCATGTTGCCCTCCTAATTTAAATCCTAAATTCCAATTCCTAAACAAATTCAAAATCCAAAACACAAATACTAAAACTCATTTTGTTTTGAATTTTTGTCATTAGTGCTTCGATATTGTTTAGCATCTAGGATTTCGCGCTTAGGATTTATCAGTATTTACTGCTTGTTGCATGTCCTGCCAAAAGGCAGGATATGATACTTGCGCTACCTGAGCATGCTTGATTGTCGTTTCTCCTTTGGCTACCAAAGCGGCTACCGCCAAGCTCATAACCAATCGGTGATCAAAATGGCTGTCAACCTCTGTGCCCAATAAGGGTCTACCGCCATAGATGACCATGCCATCCGGCAGTGGCTCAATTTTAGCACCCAGGCGGCAAAGCTCACTTGACACAGTAGCAATCCTATCTGATTCCTTTACCCTCAGCTCCCCAGCATCCCTAATCACGGTTTTCCCTTTAGCAACACAGCCAGCTACAGCTAGCACCGGAATCTCATCAATGAGGCGAGGGATAATATCACCACCCACCTCTATCCCTTTTAACTCGCTAGATTCTACCACAATATCAGCCAAAGGTTCACCGGCTTCCAGACGCTCATTAGCTATTTTCAGCTTAGCTCCCATAGCAAGGAGAATATCCAAGATTCCCGTTCGTGTAGGGTTAATGCCACAATCCTTTACGACTATCCTGGCATTGGGATGAATAGCTCCGGCAATTAGAAAGTAGGCTGCTGAGCTGACGTCGCCAGGGACACGAAAACTAACAGGAATCAAGGGGCTGCTCAAAGGCAGCAAGGAAATTAAATCTCTCTGGCTTTTCAAACTAGCTCCCATTTGTTTAAGCAATCTTTCAGTATGGTCTCTTGAAGGGATTGCTTGGTGCAAGACGGTATTGCCCTGCGCAAAAAGACCCGCTAGCAGAATCGCTGATTTAATCTGAGCACTAGGAATAGGCAAGGTAAAATCTATTCCACTTAACTTTCCCCCCTTGATGACCAGAGGAGCAAAAGAATCCTTCCCTCTTCCCCAAATCTCAGCGCCCATCAACCTCAGTGGCTCAATCAACCTACCCATGGGGCGATTTCGAAGAGAGTCATCCCCGGTAATAACGGACAGGAAAGGCTGGCTGGAAAGAAGCCCGCCAAGAAGGCGCATCGTAGTGGCACTATCTCCGGCATCAAGCACACTAGTGGCCTCCTTAAGACCAGCTTCGCCAGTTCCCAAAACTGATAGAGTGGGTGAGTCCCGCGACCCCTTCCTGTCGATTTTCACCCCCAGGGCCCTTAGACACCTAACTGTAGCCAGACAATCTCTGCCCGGAGCGAAATTGCCAATCTCGGTTTTACCTTTGGCTAAGCTATTCAGGATGACAGCTCGGTGAGAAATAGACTTATCGCCAGGTAGAATTAGCTCCCCTTCCAACCTGGGGCAGGATTTGATGATTCTTGTTGCATCTTGTTTAGCCATTCTTGCCTTGCTTTGTTAGCATCGGTTAAGGCTTGTTCTAAGCATTTATCTCCGGTAGTCACCAGTTGGCGATACCTCTCCAATTCCTGGCTGAATTTATCTATCCACTGAAGGATAGCTTCCTGGTTGCTCAGACAGATATGTGCATTTACCTCGGGATTTCCCGAGGCCAGACGAGTAAGGTCGTGATAGCCAGAAGCAGCCACTTTAGACATCTTATGCCAGGAAGGATTCTTCGTGGTTACTGATACCAGAGCTGCCGAAAGCAACATGGGTAGATGGCTGACACCAGCCACCAGCCTGTCATGCTCTTGAGCATCGATGAAAAAGGGTATAGCTCCAAGCTTTTTCACAACGCTTGTCACCTTATCTATCGATTTTGCTGAAGCTTTCTCTGATGGAGTGAGGCAGTAAGTGCACCCTTGAAATAGATCAGCTTCAGCAGCCTGGATGCCATAAGTCTCCTTCCCTGCCATGGGATGTCCGCCAATGAAATCCACCGTTGGCGGCAACATTTCCTCTGCCCATTTCATGACCTGAACTTTTGTGCTGGCTGTATCAGCTACCACACAACCGACCGGGAGGTGACCAGCTATTTGTGATAGGATTTCCTTTATAGTTAAAACCGGAGTAGCAATGATAACGAGATCAGCTCCCTTTACTGTTTCTGCGAGGCTTGTCTCGGTTTTATCAACTACCCCAGAACTTAACGCCGCGGATGCTATTTCCCGGCGGCGAACATAACCAACTATATCAAATCCCGATTTAGATAGTTGTCTTAAGGAGAGTCCTATCGAGCCACCAATGAGTCCCAGACCAATAAGCGCGACACGCACTTTTTCATTATAACATGGATTTACGCCTTACAGATTGCCTCTTTCCGGTAAGAAAACTCACTCCGAAAAGGAGAATGGCACTGACTGCAAAACCTATAAGGCCAAGGTCCCCCTTGAGAGGGATGTCCGGAACCGGGATTTTTCCCAGCAAGCCTATTAGACCGCCACCTATGAGGGCAACCAGGGCTCCTTGCGGCGTTACCTTTAGCCTCCCCTTGAAAAACCCAGCGACCACCGGAACAACTAAGCCGCAAGTGAATACAGTGTAAGCAAAAAGGAGGGATGAAATCACCCCTTTTAAGGCCAAAGCCAGACCCAATGCCACCAGCCCTAACCCAATTAGACTTAAGCGAGTTAACAGAACAGTTTTTCCTTCGTCAAGCGCAGGGTGCGCTCGTTTAACTATGTCCTCGGTTAGAATGACACTTTGGCTAAGCAGGCAGGTATCCGCTGAAGACATAAGCGCTGCGACCAGGGCAGCAAGGATTAGTCCGCTTAAACCGGGGGAAAGCACACTGGTTATCACCTGGGGAAAGGCTCCTTCAGCAGATATCCCAGGATACAAAACTTTGGCGCTCATCCCGATAAAAATGATGGCAAAAGCAAGGGGGATGAAAAGAAATGCCGATAAAATGGCTGATTGCTGGGCCGTTTTTTCTCCCTTAGCACAGAAAAGTCGCGTGTACATATCAGGCCCGACTACATAGGTCGCTCCAACTAGAATCAAAAAGGATAAGAGCATCTTCCAATCGAACTCTGGGCTTGTTGGAAAAGAGAAATAAGCGGCAGGTAGGGAGCTCTTTAACCCATCGAGCCCACCCACTTGTGAGAAAACCAGCGCCAAAGCGGCAAAAATCCCAATGAAAAGAATCGCTGCCTGGAAGACATCAGTACGAATAATCGAGAGTTGGCCTCCTAAAATGGCATAAATTACAAAAACTATGGTGAAGACGACCATCCAAAAAGCAACAGAGCCTATTCCCAAGATAGATAAAACTTTCCCGGCGGCAACGATCTGTCCTGCCACCACTCCCACCCAGGCGATAACAATAAGAACGGAAGCCGCCAAACTCACACGGCGGTCATACTGCCTTTCTACCAGCTCTGGGAGGGTATAGAGCTCACTGCCTCTTACCTTCCTGGCAAAGAAAACCCCCAGAAGAACGAGGCCGATGGAGCCAACGAGAAGCCACCAAGCGCCAGTCAACCCTTGATTGAACCCCAGGCCAGCCATCCCCACAGTTACTGAACCACCTACCGCAGTGGCTATAATTGAGCCGGTGATAAGAGGCAGCGACCCTTTGCGGTGAGCAACGAAGAATCCATCCTGGCTTCCTGCCCTCCGCCTACTCCACACCCCTATACCAATTATAGCGAGGAAATAAACGGTAATAATCAGCAGTTGCAGCATTTAACTAAACAACCAAGCAAACAACATATAATTTAAATCCTAGATTCTAATCTCTAAGCTCAAAACAAACGCTCACGAATATCAAAATTAAAAAATAAAATTACAATTCAAAACGCAAAAAGGCTTCATTAAACTAATTTTTAAATTTTGCTCTGTCATTTTGCATTCTTACTTTTGCCTTTTCATTTTCCTGATATCAGTATTTAGTGTTTCTTCCATCAGGTGAATACAATCCCCGGCCATTGCGTTCCTTAAAGAACCATTCCTCTCCCTTATTATCAATGCTCCAGTAGTATCAACGTCGATTGCCCACCCCTCTATCGCCTCACCCGGTGCCACTACCTTCACATCCTTATTTAATGTAGTAGAGAGTTTCTTCCACTCTTCAAGTAAATCCGCTTCCATTAACAGAGCTTGCCACCGCCTTATTTCCACTAACAATGCGATCAAAAGCTCCTTCCTGGAGATTTCCTTTCCCAACTCACCCTTTAAGGAAGTTGTCATTTTTTCAAACAGGGGAACAGAGGTATTGGCATTTATGCCTATCCCCACGTTCACAAAGTTAATAACATCCGTTTCTGCATTCATTTCAGCCAGTATGCCACACACCTTTCTTCCTTCAACTAAGACATCATTGGGCCATTTTAATTCGGCCTTCAGGCCAAAGAGTTCTCTAATTGTGGTTGCCACTGCAACAGCGGCCATCAAGTTTATCCTAGGGGCATATGCCGGACTTATCTTGGGCCGTAAAATGATAGTAAAGTAAATACCCCCTTTTGGTGAGAGCCATTCCCGGCTCAACCTTCCTCGACCACGGCTTTGGGCTTCGGCAATAACGATTGTCCCCTCCCCTGCTCCCCTTTTGGCTAACTCTCTTGCTGCATCCATTGTCGAGCCAATCTCTTGAAAATAGTGAATTTCTTGTTCTAAACCAGAAAATTCATAAGGAAGCAATAAATCTGGCGAGGAAAGTAACCTGTATCCCTTGGGTGAAGCCTCTATTATGTAGCCATCCCCTTTTAGGCTGCGAACGTGCTTCCAAATAGAAACTCTGGAGATGCCAAGTTGCTTAGAAAGTGTCTCGCCGGAAAGATAATTGCCGCTTTCTCGAAGAGCTTCCAGTATCTTTCCCTTCATTACGTTAACCTTAATTATTCAGATGTTAACGACTATGCTGGTTTTTGTCAATCTCCCATATTGTTGCCTATTTCTATTGCCCTGTGTATCATTACCTTTGATACAGCCCTTATGAGACAAAGCTATGATTATAATATGTAATATGAGCAGCACCATCGATAGCTATGAACTGATGGACCTGCGCAGCAAGACCATTAAGCCGAGCCGTACTGACAAAATAATGGAAATTCTCAGCACCCACCCTAACATGCTAAAGAGAATAAAGTATCTGTCTTCGCTGACGTGCTGAGGAAAGCTATTGTATTTGAAGGTTAATTTAATCTCGACCCAGTCCTTTATCTCAGTACCGAAATGCAATACAGAAGATATACAGTACTCGCCATTGTAACAAGCTTACTTGAAGAGGCGGCCCTGGCGGCAGTCGTGCTCTGGCTGCTGCCAATGGTTGCGATAAAGATCCCCCTCTGGGGTCTCATCATTATGATGATTGCTCTCGGGGTATATAATTATATAACTTACCGACTCGGCATGAAGGCGCTAATCAAGAAGCCGATGATTTCGCCGGACATTGGTAGCCGAGGTCGAACAACAACACCCATTTCCCCTAAAGGTTATGTTCGAATTAAGGGGGAACTGTGGCAAGCTTCGTCTAGTTCCACCATAGATGCCGGCGTGGAAATTGCCGTTGTGGGCATGGAGGGGATGACGCTTATGATAAGCCCTGTAGAAAAAGAAAATCACGCCCGCAAAGCTGATGCTTTTTCTGGTTAATAGACCCGTCTCGGTGTGGACAAAGCTAGGAAAAAGAGTTATTCTTTAGACACTGATGGATATTACCTGGCTGGGGCATTCTTGCTTTGTCGTTAAAGGGAAAGAAAAAACCATTATTACAGACCCATACCATCCTGACTTAGGATACCACCTAGGTAAACCCGAGGCGGAAATAGCGATATTGAGCCATTCCCATCCTGGCCATAGCTACGTCGAAGGCCTCGCCAATGAGCCTAAACAAATAAGAAGCCCCGGGGAATATGAAATAGGGGGAATATTCATCACAGGAATCGGTTCTTTCCACGATAATAGGAAGGGGGAGCTTAGAGGAAGAAATACCATTTATGTTATCGAGATGGATGGTATGAATTTATGTCATCTGGGTGATTTGGGACATCCTCTGAGTCCACAGTTAGTAGAGGAATTGGGAGATATCGATATACTATTTTTGCCCGTCGGAGAGGTATCTACTATACCCGTTGATACGGCTGCAGAAATAGTAAGGCAATTAGCCCCCCCTATTGTCATTCCTATGCACTACAAGACGGAGGTATTTAAGGGCGACCTCAGTCCTGTGGACAAATTCCTGGATAAAATGAGAATTCGGGAGCTAGAAGCAAAGCCCAAGCTCTCGGTTACTTCGTCGACTCTGCCTGGCAGCACACAAATCGTAGTCCTCAACTATGCCTGAACTCCCTTCAAACCCAGTTAAGGGGTGCTTAAATTTCAGTGGCCGTCGTTACCTGTATCAGGAGCATGGTTATTGGCTTCTCCTTAGCTGACGAAGGTAACCTTCTATGTAATTCCTAACCTCTTCTGCCGGCTGGTAGATGCCGAAGTGGCCTTCGCATAGTATATCGGCTTCGAGGTCAAGCAAGCTTTGTAGGGAGATAATCGCCTTGTCTGTTTCTCCTCCCCACACAGCCTCATAAGGTCCGTGTATATCCTGGCCGAAGAGAACCCTTTTGCCACCAACATCCGTACATATGGCAATGCTTCCCCTGGTATGGCCTGGTATATGAAGGGCAACAAACTCCTGCCCTCCGAAAGCAAGCTTCTCCTCAGCCCCCTCCAGTTTGACGTCCACCTGGCAGGGCTCGTATTCAACTCCGTAAGCATCCGCCCCGGTGCTCTTTCCTGTCTCAATGGCTTCGGCATCCAGGCTGTGAGCTATTATCCGAGCGCCGTACTTCCGCCGGAATTCAGCCAGACTGCCGATGTGGTCGATATGGCGATGGGTGACAAGCACCGTATTTATCTTCTCAGGAGCTAGCTCCAAACTCACTATATTATCCACCAGCCTGCTGAAGCTCCTCCCGGCGCCGCTATCAATGAGGACCAATTCCCCCACGTCAATTAAGTAAACACAGCAATCATAAGGATGAGATATCTCGCTGCCGCCGATGATGTAAATATTTTCCCAAATCCAAAAAGGCCGGGACATCTTCTATCCTTGGAAGCAGTTATTCATGGTGAGTTGATGGCACAAGCGGGCGGCCGGGGGGTTGCCTCTACTTTTTGAGACCGCGGATGAAATCATCAACATCCATAGCCGCCATGGTCATGGTCTGGAGCGTACCTCTTGCCCCCAGACTTACCGCTACCCTGGAAACTGCTTCATTATTGGGAGCTTCTATGATGTTTATGAAGTCATACGGACCCAGCAGAGCATACTGGGCTATAACCTTTGCCCCCATGGCTTCAACTTCTTTATTGACCTCTTTTATCCTCCCAGGATTCTCCGTGATAGTCTTCCTTCCCTCGTCGGTGAGGGTTGTTAGCATTAGGAATTTAGCCATTTTTCACCTCCTCTACGCCATTTTCTACTTTAAAGACCCCGGCCTCAGTCCCGCTTGTGCCTCACGCTAAATGATGCCGGCATACCATTCATCTCATACAGGGAGAGCTTTGGTATCCTTATCCCCATTCCACACTTATATTATATCACTATCAGTGCAGGCATTTTTCCAAAAGCTCTTTTTCCCTTGTCCTCATCTCAGCCTCTTCCTCCGGTTCTTCATGGTCATAGCCCAGAAGATGAAGCATCCCGTGGACAATCAGCAAAGCCAACTCTCTTTCGGTTGAATACCCGTGCTCTCCGGCCTGTTCCGCCGCCTGGGGATAGGAGATTATTACCTCTCCCAGGCGGGTTACGCCATCGGGAGGGAGAGCAAAAGAATCCTCGGCTTCCTTCTGGGGAAGCATGTAGAAAGCCAGTACATCCGTAGGTCCATCCACCCCCCGGTAGTCTCGATTAAGTTGCTGCACCGTCTCAGTACCGGTGAAAACCAGGCTCACCTCATAAGGAGGCGCCACCCCTTCACCGTTAAGGACGGTTTGGGCTATCTTTTTTACCCACGCTTCGTCAACCAATCCCTGGAATTCGTCTTCAACCAAAATTGCGATTTCCTCTTGTAAGGCAAAGGCCTCATCTGTCTTGCTTTGCCTAATCCTTGTCAATTCCTTTTCAATGATCGTTAATGCCTCTAGTAAGAGTATACAGTCATCCCTAAACTGCTTGATAAAGTTTTTTTGTGGCAAGGCTGGTTGAGCAATTTTATGAACGCTTTCCTCCCTGGCACTACCAATTACATGCCAAGTATTCTTAATTGACTCTTGGTCCTCTGCTGGAAGATTTTCAAAAATCATTCTAAATAATTCCAGCGTCCCCTTTTCTCGTTGACTTATCTGGTGGATTAAATCACTGTCCTTTTTCCCAAGTGATTCCAAAAGAATGTGTTTGATTGACTTCTTATTGAGGGAATCAGAACTAATAAGCTTATACAACTCTGTATGAGCGTCATTGTAGGCCTTCTCAGTATTTACGGATGGATATCTTAAATAGTCACTTTCTGCATTTCTGAATAATTTTTCATTATAGAGAGCTGAGCATAATCCATTAATAGATTTAATTCTCTCACTGATTTTACCTAAAGGGTCGCCATGTTCTATGAATTCCGCTTCAAAGTTTTGGCGAATATATTTTTCAAAATCACTATCATTAGCGGAGAAATTGGGGGCTTGAATTTCACAAGCTTCCCAGTGTTTTTGTTCTCTTAAAGGTAATCCTGATAAATCCCAAATAATAACTGCAACACACACAGAACCATCAGCTAATTTTCTTTTCCCATACCTGATCTGAGCGAACTTGTTCTTATCTCTTGTATCTTCAGGCAAAGAGCAATAATGCTCGTATTTTGTTGAGATACACCCGCCAATGACATCATCCTGTATGTCGTATCGTTCTGGATGGTAAAAATATTTGTTCAATACTTCGAGGTCGAAATAGTAATGCTTGAGCCGACTGTCTCCCTGGTGGAGACGATTTAGAAATGCGCCGTAGTCTTTATTTTCAATTTCAAATTGCTTTTTCAAGATTGCTTTCGAGGGGGAAAATACCGCAGTTACTACTTCTTCCTCCCCTTTTGCTTTAATGAGGTTGCCTTTGTTATCTAATCGAAGAGAGATCCGACCGAGTTTCACATTTTCGTTTAAGGTACCCTTGCCTTCGTCCCTCAGAATATAGATATATCGCAATGCATCTTCATGGCTTATACAAATTTTTTCAGAAATAACCAAAGCGCTAATACCAGCAAACTCTTCTTTCCAATGGGCTATAGCAATGCTCAAGATTTTCTCTTTTGTTTCCTCTACAAGCATAACTTCAGTATATACGAAATTTCTTCTCCCCTCTAGACTGGAGAATCATCCTTTAACCTCCGTGATGCATCAACACCACACTCCTCTGGCCCTTTTTGTTGAAGCCTTCTTTCTATGTTTTCCCCCGCTTTATATGTTGCTGAAGAGCTAGTAAAATAACATTGATGGCCGTAACTCCTCTTAGAAAGCAGTATCTCAGGGTTAAGCAGAGATATCCTGAGGCTATCGTATTCTTCCGGCTGGGCGATTTCTATGAGACCTTTGACGATGATGCTAAGGTCGCTTCGCGGGAGCTGGATGTTGTCCTGACCTCCCGGGAGATGGGCAAGGGGCAGAGGGTGCCCATGGCGGGGATACCTCATCACGCTCTGAATAACTATCTGGCCAAACTCATCAACCGTGGCCACAAAGTGGCTATCTGCGAGCAACTTACCCCACCGGGTAAGGGACTGGTAGAAAGGGACGTCATTCGTGTGGTGACGCCGGGGACGGTGGTCGAGCCCAATCTGCTTGAGGCCAGAGCCAATAACTACCTTGCCAGCCTAGTCGTCGAAGGCGAGGAAGCGGGAATCGCCTATGTTGATATAAGCACCAGCGAGTTTGCCACCACCGAGCTCCCTTTTGACAGGATTCTGCCTGAATTAGAGCGCCTTCAGCCCAGCGAAATTCTTATTCCCGAAGATGCCGACGATTATGCCCAGTTGCCGTTCACTATAAGCCGGCTTGATGACTACTGGTTTGACTTGGAGATTGCCCAGGAAGCATTGCTGGAACATTTTAACGTGGCTACCCTGGAAGGCTACGGCTGCGCCCGCCTGCCTTTGGCTATAAGAGCCGCGGGCGCATTAATACATTATGTCAAGGAAACGCAAAAGGAAACTCTGCCCCAATTAAGCAAACTTGCTACCTACTCCACAGATTCCTTCATGACCCTCGATGGCCAGACCATCCGCAACCTAGAGCTTTTTCAAGGTGGCAGGTGGGGAGAAACCGGACATTCCCTCCTATCCGTCATTGACCTGAGCAAGACAGCCATGGGTGGCAGGCTGCTCAGGAATTGGCTGGGGCACCCCCTTCTGGACCTCGCTGTCCTGAATCAGCGGCATGAGGCAGTTGCCTGCTTTCATCAAAATAGTCTGGCACGCCAAAAAGTCATCTCTCTTTTATCAGATATTGCTGACCTGGAGAGGCTTGTTAATCGAGTGGGCAGTGGCAGAGTCATGCCCCGAGAGTTGATAACGCTTCGAACTAGCCTGGAAAAAGTGCCGGGCTTGAAAACGGCGATGGCAGATGGGGAGGCCATATCCTGGCTAAGCAACGAACTCAAGCCCTGCCCCGATATTGTGGACTTAATCTCCCGAGCCATTGCCGATGAGCCGGGAGATTTAGAGCAAGGTGGTGTGATAAGGGAGAGTTTCTCCCCTGAGCTGGATGAAATTCGCCGCAATTCCAGGCAGGCCAAGCAGTATCTGGCCGGCCTGGAGCAAAGGGAAAGGCAGCGCACGGGGATTAAATCCTTAAAAGTAGGCTACAACCGGGTGTTTGGCTATTATATTGAGGTATCCCGGACTAATCTCAGCTTAGTCCCCTCCGATTATATTCGCAAGCAGACTTTAGCGGAGGCGGAAAGGTTCTTCACCCCTGAACTCAAGGAGTATGAATCGTTGATTCTCAATGCCCAGGAGAAAATCGCCGACCTGGAGACTGCTATTTTTCGGCAGCTTTGCCAGCAGATAAGCGCTGCGGGGGAGCAAATCCTGGCCACTGCCAGAGCCATCGCTCAAATCGATGCCCTCTCCAGCCTTGCCGAGGTAGCAGCGCGCCATAGTTATGTCCGGCCGAGGCTGAGCGATGAGGACATTATAGATATCAAGGGAGGACGCCACCCTATCGTAGAGCAGAGCATAGGCAGCGATAATTTTATTCCTAACGATGCTTATTTATGTAATAAGGATAATCAACTTATCATACTTACAGGCCCCAACATGTCGGGTAAGTCCACCTATCTCAGGCAAGTAGCACTAATTATCCTTGTAGCTCAGATTGGAAGCTTTGTCCCTGCCGATTCAGCGAATGTTGGAATTGTTGACCGCATCTTCACTCGCATTGGCGCTCAGGAGGACTTAGCTGCTGGTCAATCTACCTTTATGGTGGAGATGACTGAGGCAGCGAATATCCTGAATAATGCTACCCCACGTTCCTTTATCATCCTGGATGAAATTGGGCGGGGTACTTCCACCTATGACGGGCTTTCCATTGCCTGGGCGGTGGCGGAGTTTATCCATAACCACCCTGAGCTTGGAGCAAAGACCCTCTTTGCTACTCACTATCACGAATTGGTGGACCTGGCTCATATCCTGCCCAGAGTCAAAAACTTTAACGTGGCGGTGGCGGAGGAAGGAGATAAAGTCATATTTCTCCACAGGATTATCCCTGGTGGCACTGACAGAAGCTATGGCATCCATGTGGCTCAGCTCGCCGGCCTGCCTAAATCAGTAATCGTTCGAGCTCAGGAAGTCTTAGCTGAACTGGAGAGCCATGCTGCTCAAAAAGGCAAGGTCCCCCAGCGCAAAGCATCACCCCAGATTCCTCTTTTCACCAAAGACTCCCTATTAGCCGATGAAATTGCCCGGCTTGACATCGATTCCATGTCTCCCTTGGAAGCAATCACCAGGCTCTACGAGCTCAAGCGAATGGCTCAGGAGAATAAGGGCTCACCGCCTTGATGTAATGGCCATATAGTAGAGCAGGGAGATTCGCCCTGGGGAACTGCGGTTAGCTATCCTTGGTCACTCTGTTCCTTGGGATGTGCGTAGGGGTGTCTCCACGCAATCTCGGCCTCCGGCGCCTCCCAGAATTGCTGCGTAAGCTGTTCCTTGGCTGTGTTAAATATCTGAATAAGCTTATCCTCTACGGCATAGTCAAAGGGGTCACCGAGACTCTTTTCTATCTCCCCATCACGGACCAGGGGATTTTCCAAAAGCCATTTTACCGATAGCTCCATCCCTTTATCCACAGGCACCAATTCTCGATATCCGAGCTGCTCCTTGATTTTGGTGATATCTTGTACCCGATGATAGGGAAACAAAGCCTGGGTGGGCGTATTGGTAAAGTCATGGCGGAGCATATTGAAAGGTATTTCTACAAATTCGAACTCATGGTTCAGTACTTGAGCAACAATCCTTATCCACTCCCGAGTGGTGAGTATCCTTTCATCAGTGATATTATATATCTGCCCCTCAGATGCCGTGGGATTATCTACAGCCAGCAGTATGCCATGGGCCATATTCTCCGCGAATCCCCGGGATATTAAGGTCATCCCCCCACCAGGAACAATGATTTGCTTTCTCCCCTCTTTTATTCGCCGTATGATGCACCACTCCGCAGGGCCAGGATGACGAGGGCCATAGATTATGGGATAGCGGAAATGAGTGGCATTATAGTAACCTTGTTGGTGACCCTCCATTACCGCTTGCTCTGCTGCTCTCGCCCGTTCGGAAAAGTGGTCGACTCCTGGCGCAGTTGCCAGAGGGTCATCCTCTTTGATAGGCACTGGAGATTCCTCCATATATCGCCAGGGATGGGGCTCGGCAATTCTCATCCATCCTTTATATATAGCAAGTGCTCCACCAACCGAGATCACACGAGAAGTTAGACCCTTGATAACCTCAGCTATACGCCTTAATCTCCCATAATCCGCCACTACCAGATCGAACTTCTTGCCCTCCAGGGCTTCCTGTAATTTCTCCGCCCAGTGCGGGTCGGCGTGAATATGCTTCACCTCAGCAGGCAGGTCAGCCTCGTGCATCCCCCGATGAAGTAGAGTCACCTCGTAGTCCCTTTTTAAGAGTCCATCTATTATGTATGGACCTGTAGCACCTGTCCCGCCTATCATCAGTGCCTTCATAGCTGACCTCCTTGCTAGATTTCGGCCTTGATTTCTAAGTTTGTCAGAGGTTTCCTATTTATAATCAGCATTAAGTCTCTGTTCAACCCACTTGCGGAATGGGACGATAATAAAGTACATGATTTCGGTTTGTCAAGACCTTAAGGTCCCTGGCAATGAGTAATTAACACTGATTTCAGCGCTTTGCTATAATTTTCACCTGGAGGCTTATTCAGCGATAAAGAGAGTAAGCTTTTGTTTGTAGCAAGCTTAAATGGCTAAGGATTATTATGGGATTCTAGGCGTCCCAAGGAACGCCTCGGATGGAGAAATCAAGAAGGCCTATCGGAAACTGGCCATGCAATATCATCCCGACCGCAATCCAGGGAAGGAGAAATGGGCTAATGAGAAATTCAAGGGGATAAACGAGGCCTATGCAGTCCTTGGTGACCCTCAAAAGAGAAAGCAATACGACCAATTCGGCACTGTAGGTGATATAGGCGACATCTTCGGCAGTCCTTTCACCAGGACTACCTTTGAGGAAACGATGAAGGACTTCGGCGGGGCTGGCCTGAGATTTGATTTCCTCAACGACATATTTGGCGATTTCTTGAAGGGCAGAGGCGCCTCTTTCTCCTCTAGAAGGTCCGGTGGCAGGCCTGGCAGGGTGAAATTTGAAGCTTGGCCGGGGCAAGAAATCAACCTGGATGAAATATTTAGCCAGGCTCGAAGACCTCAGCGTCAAAATGTTCGTTATGAGATTGCAATTAGCCCCAAAGAGGCTTCGCAGGGGGTAAAGAAGATATTAACTAGAAAGGGGAAGAGACTGGAGGTAAAGATTCCTGCTGGAGTAAAGACAGGTAGTGTGATAACATTGCGCCATGCTCGTCAAATAACTGATGCCGCCCCCGGCGATATACTGATTAAAGTAACCGTCAGGTGAATTCGGTCAGATGTCTAATTCGGCAACGCAGACACTTGCATTAAACTTCAATACTCCCAACATTATCACTGCAACACGCATCATCTTATCTATACCCATTGTTTGGCTCCTAAGCCGCGGCGGTACGGCAGAAACCCTGCTGGCTGGTACCTTGCTCTCTATCGCCTGGGTTACCGATGGGCTAGATGGTTTTATAGCGCGTAAATTAGGCCAATCAACACTGGGCGGGGCGCTTTTTGACCTTATCGCTGACAGGTTTCTCATGGCGCCTGTCGTAATATTTTCAGTACTCAATGGACTGTGGTGGCGCACAGCAGGTTTTATGCCGCTAAATCCGTATCCTTATGCAGTAGTCGTGGTCGCTGGTGACATTGGCATACTTGCGGGTGTGTTTACTTTTATGTGGAAGCGGCGCAGCCGTGTCATGGATTTTCCTACCCCTACCGCAATCGCCAAGATAACGTACTCGATTCAGATGCTAACATTGGTAGTTGCCATTTTAGGTCTTGGACCATTCATCATTTCTGCTGTTCTTATGTACCTCGCTATTATCTTTACGCTGTTATCCTTCTACTCTTATCTCAAGAAAGGCAGCTACGTTTTTACCAGCTAATAAAGGAGATAAAGCTGCGAATTGTTCGTTTCTCTGCACAAGGCAAGGTTAAATATGGGATGTGAGAGGACAATATTATACGTAGCTTAAGAAGCAATCCCTTTTAAATCAGGTCTTCGTCCATTAAAATCTTAATATACTTACTGCTAAGGGTAGTGACATGGGAAAAGGTCTGGGCTAAATGCTCTCTTGCTTTGGCATAATCACGAATCTCGATTTCAGCTTCTACCTCAAATAGCTCCCTTTCTATTGCATTCGTCTTTGCTGGTTCAAGGTAGCGCCTCGCCATATTAAGCTCGGTCCTCAGTGCGTCCAACACCCCCTTGCTTACTTCCTTGCCTCCTTCTAACCTTTCTGCTTCCAACGTTGCTAGTCTGTCCAGAGCACCCGATACTAAGAATAGATTTGACTTCAGCCTTTCCGAATGATGAAAGGCAATATTCGCTTGCTTCCTATCCATAAATCACCTCAACTCGAAATTTCTTTGACAACTAAGCTAATTAAAGCATAAAAGAAAAGGAATTGGTATAGGAGAGAGATGCTCAACAACCCCACAAAGGTGCTCAGCAATTCACAAGTCCAATGTGGAATCAGAGATACAAATGTGCCTATAATAAACTATAAAGAGGAGGCGTAGTTGCGAATTGTTCGTTTCTCTACTCGAGGCAAGGTTAAATACGGGATATTAGAGGGCAGTATTATACGCAGCTTACGAAATAATCCCTTCGCTCGCTTTAAAGGTACTGGCAACTCTTTTACGTTTGATGAGGATAGCTACGAACTACGTGAGGTAAAGCTACTTGCTCCTTGCCTTCCCTCTAAGGTAATAGGCTTGGGGCTGAATTACCGCAGCCACGCCGAAGAGACTAAGTTACCCATTCCTAGTATACCACTCATCTTCCTTAAACCGTCCACCGCAGTTGTAGGTCCCGACGACGAAATCATATTGCCCCGTTTTTCGCGGCGCGTGGACTACGAAGGCGAGCTAGGTTTGGTTATCGGAAGGAAAGCCAAGGATGTGCCAAAAGACAAGGCAAAGGACTATATACTGGGTTACACTTGCGTTAATGACGTATCAGAACGCTATGCTCAAAAAGAGGATGGTCAGTGGACAAGGGCCAAAGGTTTCGACACCTTTGCGCCGATCGGCCCCTGGATTGAGACCGATGTTGCCCCTGATGATTTGAAGGTCGAGACCTACCTCAACGGCGAGCTCCGTCAATCGGCCTCTACCAGCGACCTTATCTTCGGAGTAGACGATTTGTTAAGTTTTATTTCAGGTGTGATGACTCTGTTGCCGGGCGATATCATCGCTACAGGCACCTCTTCTGGCATCGGCCGCATGAGTCCAGGTGACGTAGTCGAAGTCAGAATAGACAAGATTGGAACCCTGAGAAATTTCGTGGTGGGCCAGAAATGAAAAGGACAAGAATAATCTTCCCCTCCGGCGGGCTTTCCCTTGAAGGAATCCTGACTGTACCTGAAGGTACGGGACCTTTTCCGGCAGTCATAGTTTGCCATCCCCATCCCCTTTACGGTGGTAGTATGGATAACAATGTGGTCTATAGCCTCTGCGAGACATTCACACAAGCATCGCTTGTTTCATTTAAGTTCAACTTCCGCGGGGTAGGTGGGAGTAAAGGAGAGTCCGGTCAGGGCACAGGTGAGCGGGAAGATGTGGAAGCAGCTATTACCTTTATAAGCACGGTGAAGGAAGTGGATTCTAAAAGGATAGGGCTTGCCGGCTATTCGGCTGGCGCCGGCTTCGCTTTTCCCGTTGGCTCTAGTGATGCTCGAATCAAGGCTCTGGCTGCAGTCTCCCCTCCCCTAGCAATGTTCGACTTTGATTTCCTCAAAGGCTGCCTTAAGCCTAAACTTCTTATCTCAGGAAGCAGAGACAGTTTTATATCCACCACCCAGTTCTTTGAATTTTGCCAGAATCTTCCCGAGCCTAAAGAATGCGAAAGCATCGAAGGTGCGGACCACTTCTGGTGGGGATATGAATCTGGCCTCGCTGCTAAAGTCGTTGACTTCTTCACAAAAGCATTATAGTCTTCGGCCTGACTTCATATAACATTTTTCTCCCTTGACGGGAGAGTCTTCCCTGCTCAATCGCAAAGTGGGTTTTACACTCTGCGCACATTAGTGATAGTATGGAGGACTATATCGGTGCATTTACATTTGAAGAGCTTCCTACCGAAGACGCGTCTCCAGGACTATTAAAGATAGCGACTACCACGCCATGCATTTGAATTGGAAGCCACGTAAGGTATTCTACGGGTGGTGGATTGTTGGCGCATGCTTCTTCATTGCGCTATATACAGGTGGAGTTGTCTTCTATGGATTCACCGCCGTCTTTGAACCGCTAGCGAGCGAATTTAATTGGAGCTATGCGCAGATTTCGCTTGCCGCGTCGCTACGGGGCCTGGAGATGGGCCTTCTTGCCCCGTTCGTCGGAGTGCTCGTTGACCGCTGGGGCCCAAGAAGACTGCTATTCGGTGGAGTGATTATTACCAGTCTGGGTCTGATGCTCATGGGTCGTAGCACCTCCCTGGGCATGTTCTATGGAGCTTTCGGCTTATTGGCTATAGGCACGAGCACTTGCAGCAGCACAGTATTGATGACAGCCGTGGCGCACTGGTTCCGAAGGAAAATAAGTTTAGCCACCGGGATTATGGTTTGCGGTTATGGATGTAGTGGCCTGCTAGTCCCACTTGTAGTTGACCTTATTGATATCTATGAGTGGAGGGCGACGATGGCTATCCTTGCCATAGGCATGTTGGCTATATGCCTGCCACTGTCGCTCTTAGTCCGGCACAAACCCGAACAATATGGCTATCTGCCTGACGGTGAAGTAACTGAGGCTGTGATGCAAGATGAGAGCCTGGTCTCGGTTGTAGCTGCCGAAGAAGTAAGTGTCAAAGCGAGGCAGGCTCTGAAGAGCAGTACATTCTGGCACATAACACTGGCACTGCTTTGCGAGATATTGATACTAAGTGCCGTGGTTACGCATGTAATGCCTTATCTCAGCAGCATTGGCATCACCAGGGTGCAGTCCGGCCTGATAACTAGCGCTATCCCGCTGGTAAGCATTGGCGGCCGCCTTGGTTTAGGCTGGCTTGGAGATAAAGTTGATAAAAGGCGGGTAATGGCTATTGCCTTTGCCCTGATGGCTGTGGGTCTACTTTGCTTTGGATTTGCTTCCTCCGAAGCTATCTGGCTATTTGTGCCTTTCCTCATCCTTTTCAGTATCGGCTATGGGGGAAACAATACATTGAGAGCGTCTGTGATTAGGGAATTTTTTGGGAGAAGCAACTTCGGAACCATACATGGCCTCGTGATAGGCGTAATGATGGTGGGAAGCATCGCCGGACCACCCCTGGCAGGATATGTATTTGATACCTGGGGTAGCTACCAACCGATATGGTTTGTCTTTGTCGGCCTTGCCATTGTGGCTCTATTCGCGGTGGCAACAACGCCCCCAGTCAACACCGCAGTGCAACCTGTTGATGAGAGGTGACCCTGAACAATGCATTCCGAGAGGTTGTAAGATTCTTAATCACCTTGCAGCGTTGTCTTTATCCAGCCCGGTCTTCCAAGAGAGCGAGAAGATCCTGGTTAAGTACACGTGTGACGGACAGGATATATCTCCACCACTTATGTGGGGGGACCCACCTTCAGGGACTCAGGCTCTAGCTCTCACGATGGATGACCCAGATGCTCCTGGAGGAGTATTCACACACTGGGTCATCTTCAACCTGCCAGTAGATAGTCGTGAATTGCCAGAGGCAGTCCCCCGCGACAATCAATTGGAGAACAAAGCCTTGCAGGGTATGACCGACTTTGGCAGAATCGGTTATGGTGGCCCTTG